>Ga0256826_1001211_pt1 | contig 16064 bp, 16 predicted proteins | sample CV79metaG_FD_185975 | JGI IMG/M metagenome (GOLD analysis project Ga0256826, IMG submission 185975) | Hydrothermal vent microbial communities from East Pacific Rise, Pacific Ocean - CV79 | ecosystem: Environmental > Aquatic > Marine > Hydrothermal vents | place: Pacific Ocean: East Pacific Rise...
TGAAGTTATAAATGTTTTATATAATAAACTTCAAGGTGAACTCTCTTGTGAGCTTATAGATAAAAGACCAACAGATGCACTTAGTATTTATATTATAGAAAAGATACTAGCTTCAAAATCTGATGAATATATGAATAGTATAAAATGTGAGCATAACATCTTAGAATTTTTGATTCATAGACTATCATTAATAGATATGCAGGATAATAAAAAGTTAAGTAATGACGAGATTTGTATATCAAAGTCATCAAAAGATATCTTGCTTCGTAGTTTTGTAAACCCTCCTAGTATAGAAGTGCTAGCTCATCTTTGTGCTACAAATGAAACAAAATTAAAAACTGTTTTTAAAAAAGTGCATAAAACTACTATATATGGATATATTCAAAATCTTCGTTTACAAAAAGCAAATCTACTTTTAAAAGAGCAGTATCTTAATATTGGTCAGATTGCTAAAGAGGTTGGGTACAAACATCAAGGTCATTTCTCAAAACTATTTTTTGAAAATTTTGGAGTATATCCAAAAGATTTACTTAAAAAATAATTCTTCCATTGCTAAAATAAAATCCCTTTTGTGCTAAAAAACAACTCTAAATAATCTTAAATTAGTTTATAATTTTTTATAAATTTAATTTTAGGAGTTTTATATGAGTAAAGTAGTTTTAATAACAGGTGCCTCGTCAGGAATGGGTAAGTTAACGGCTGAGACTTTAGCAAAAGCTGGTTATATAGTATACGCAGGTTCAAGAGATGAGAATGCCTCTACATGTAGAGATAATTTAAAAGAGATTTATATAGATGTTACAAAAACAGATAGTATAAATAATGCAGTTGATACAATTGTGAAGAATGAAGGTAAAATCGATGTACTTGTAAATAATGCAGGTTTTGGTTTAGTAGCAACGGTAGAGGATGGTACTGATGAAGAGATGTTTAATCAGTTTGATGTGAATGTATTTGGACTTTTAAAAACTACTCGTGCAGTTATTCCATTTATGCGTAAGGCAAAATCTGGAGTAATTATTAATATATCTTCATTTTTAGGAAAAATGGGTCTTCCACTTTTAGCTCACTATAATGCTTCAAAATATGCAGTTGAAGGTATTGTTGATTCACTTCGTTTTGAGATGAGTCCATATAATGTAAGAGTTCATTCTATTCAAGCAGGACTCTTTGGAACTAATTTTGTAGCCAAAGGTTTAGTAGCTAACGCACAAACAACATCCGAGGATAGCCCATATAAAGATTTGGTAGCTCATTTTGTACCAATAGTTGCCAAAGCTATAAATGAAGGTCCATCTCCGCAACCAATTGCTGATGCTGTAAAAAATATTATTGAAAATGAAGAGGCTGATATTTTTGTTCCCGTTGGTGGGGAGGCTGAAACTTTTGTTCCTATGCGTAAAGAGATGACAGATAAAGAGTTTGAGAAAAAAATTAAAGAAACTTTTGGAATATAATTATGAAAAATATCCTCCTTTTAGTTTTATTGTTTTGTTTATCTAATGCTCAAGAATTATTAAGACAAAAAGCATTAAGTAAGGGTCTTCGGTCAATACCAAAAGATTTTAATCAACTAAAAGAACAGCTTGATGATATTGATAATCCAATGAGTATAGAAAAAATAAAACTAGGTCGTAAACTATTTAATGATAAAAATTTGTCATTAGATGGAACGATATCTTGTGCATCTTGTCATGATTTAAGTAAAGGTGGAGAAGATTCTATCCCTACGGCAATAGGATATAAAAAGCAAAAAAATCCATCTCATTTAAATACACCAACAGTTTTAAATACAGCATATTCAAAGCATCTATTTTGGGATGGACGAGCTTCATCCTTAAGAGAGCAAGCTAAAGGTCCAATACAAGCACATTTTGAGATGGCTTCAACTCCAAAACTTGTTGAGCAAAGAACGGGTATGAAGTTTGATGAGGTTGTAAATGCTATAGCTGTATATGAAAAAACATTGCTTACTCGCTCCAGGTACGATGATTATTTAGATGGGGATGATAATGCTTTATCTTTAGAAGAAAAACGAGGACTAAACCTTTTTATAGATATGGGTTGTAAAAGTTGTCATTTTGGGGTTGGAGTTGGTGGACAAAGAGTTCAAAAATTTCCATTACGGGATTATAATAGTATATTAAATTTAACTACTACTTTTAATGAAAAAACAAAAGGTAGGGATGTTAAAAATGTAAGTATTAGCTTTAAAATGAATAAAAACTTCCCATTTGAAAACAAAGGTGGATTTTTAGGAAAAAATAATAATAAGCAGTTCCGTGTACCAATATTACGAAATATTTCTAAAACAGCTCCATATTTTCATAATGGAATAGTTAAAACTTTACGCGAATCTATAGAAATTATGAGTAAATATCAGTTAGGCATAGAGTTAGAAAATGACCAACTGTCAGCACTTGAAGCTTTTTTAAAATCATTGGATGGTCAAATTGTAAATTATAAAGAAATAAATTTATTAAATTAGTTAATTAATCAATGATATAATAAATATAAATTTAAACAATAAGGCACTTAAATATGATTCAAGATATCGTAATAATTTTAGCAATGACTCTTCCAATGTTGTTGTTTTCTGTATATCCAGGATTAAAACTTGGAGACTATCTTGAAGAAAAATATAATATAAATGAATCTCAAAAAAGAAAAGTTGTAATCTCTACAACAATAGTGTTTACAGTACTCCTCTCAACAATATTACATTACGCATAGTAATATTGAAACAGGTATTTTTTATTATCTGTTTCAATTAGTTACAATAAAATAAAGCAAACCTTAAATTATTATATTAAGTAAATAAATTGATACAAATCAACTTGCTTTAATCTTAATAGTACTAAAATTCACTTGATTCTAAAGATTTAAACTAATTTAAGGAGATATAATTATGGCTCAAGAAGTATTAATTATTCAAGATATTGCGATTAATGATTTTTTACCTATATTTATATCCTCTTCACTTGTTTTGGTATTTGGAGGATTTTATGTTGGTATATATACAGCTGTGAAAACAAAGCTTCTAAAAAAATGGGCGATGCCTTTTGGGTATATGTTCTGGTTATTGACTTTATATTGTCTTTACACCATGGGAGATTTGATGCATGTAAATGATTTCACAGCGAAGGCTTTAGTAATAGCTGCAATTGGCTTGTTATTACTTCCACATGCAGTTTATTACATGCAAGATAATGTTCATGAAATTAATGAACATTAGTATATATTAACTTATAATTTAATTAGGAGGGTACAGTGGCTAAACAATCTGTATGGAGTGACAATCGTTTCTGGCAAAGATCAGCAGCATGGGTTACAGGTTTCGCATCTATTTTACTTATTTGGTTAACGTTTGATACGATACCACAAATAATGATGGGTAGTGAAGATGATTTAAAGAATGGTGTAACTAAAAGGGTTCCAAACCCAACAGTTATTAATTACAAGATTACTTATGAAATGGACACAAAACGTGGACATGAAGTACCAGTAATTGGAGAAAAACAAAAATTCTTTGGTCGTGACGACTGGAGTCAAGAAGAAGCTGCGGATTTACTTCACTTAGGTAAATTAGGTTCTCAAGCGAAAAACTGTATGAATTGTCATACACTTCTAGGAAATGGAGCATATTATGCACCAGATCTTACAAAAGCTTGGTTAGATCCAGCATGGGGTCCAGAAGGATCAATGCAAGCAATGACAGGAAAAAGTACTACAGAAGATGCGATGGTTGAATTTTTACAACATCCTTCACAGTACCCAACTCATGCTCGTATGATGCCAAATCTTGGTATTACAGAAAGAGAAGCACATGGACTTGTAGCTTTCTTGAAACATATGTCATCAATTGATACAAATGGTTTCCCAAGAAACTTTGGAAAAATAAAAGGAGCTGTAAATGGCAAATAGTCACTTAACAGGTGTTGGGAGCGAATCAAAGCAATTAGCAACATGGTATTTTACTTTTGCTATGATTATTTTTGGTGCTCAATTAGTATTTGGTTTAGTAGCTGCAGTTCAGTATGTTATGCCAGGTTTCTTATTTGAATTAATTGACTTTTCTGTTGCTAGAATGGTACATATCAATGCACTAGTTGTATGGATGGTATTTGCAATGTTCGGTTCAGTTTATTGGTTACTACCTGATGAAACAGGAATTGAAACTGTTGGTATCAAAGTTGGTAAACTTTTATTTTGGGTATTTGCTGCTGCTATTGTTGTAGTTGTTGCTGTATATCTATTAGTTCAAGTTGGTCCAGCTGATGAAACTACAATTTGGTTTATCAATGAAGGTCGTGAATATCTTGAAGCTCCTCGTTGGGCTGATATTGGTATCGTTGTTGTAGCACTAGGGTTTGTATTTAACCTTTATGCAACAGGAATGAAAGGTAACCGTTCTGGGATTGTTACTGTACTTATGGCTGATATGCTAGCATTTGCTGGTTTATATCTTGCTGGTATGGGTTATACTGATAATATTTCAGTTGATCAATTCTGGTGGTGGTGGGTAATTCACTTATGGGTTGAAGCTACTTGGGAAGTTTTCGTTGGTTCGATTGCTGCTTGGGGTCTAATCACTATGATTGGTGCTCACCGTAAAGTTGTTGAAATGTGGTTATGGATTGAAGTAGCAATGCTATTTGGTTCAGGTATCTTAGGTATCGGTCATCACTATTTCTGGATTGGTACACCTGAGTACTGGTGGGAAATTGGAGCATTATTTAGTGCACTAGAGCCATTACCATTAGTTGCTATGTTTATCCACGTTCTTTATGACTGGGGTAAAATGCAAGGTGATCTTGAAGCACAAGGTAAAGAACAATCTGTTATCGCTAATAAACCAGCGTTTACTTGGTTCGTTTTAAATGCTATTGGTAACTTTTTAGGTGCAGGTATATGGGGATTCTTCCATACATTTCCACAAGTTAACCTTTATACTCATGGTACACAGTTTACATCGGCGCATGGTCACTTAGCGTTCTTTGGAGCTTATGGTACTTTACTAATTGGTATGTTCTACTTAGCGGTACAAGGTACAAATGGTATCAAAATAATGAAAAATACTACAGCGTCTGTATGGGCAACTAGTATGATCTTTGGTGGTGTTCTTGGTATGACTTCGGCACTAACTCTTTCTGGATATGTTCAGGTTCTTGTTTCACGTGCACAAATGGGTGCTACTTGGGAAGGTTACTTTAACGGTCAAGCAAGTGTTTGGTTCCAACAAGGTATGGATTGGAGACTTATTATGGGTGTTGTTACATTCTTAGGTTTCGCAATTCTTGTAAAAGATTTACTAACTATTGGTAAATCTGAAGTTCACGAAAGATAAGGAGAAAATTATGTTTGAACAGTTTACAGATGTAGTTCCTAGTTTCTTTGGTTGGTTAAACCAAGGTCCTATGACATTAACAATCTTTCTTCATACTGTTATTGTACTTCCAATGTTTTGGATTTATAAGCAAGAGAAAGCTCGTTTAGAGAGTGAAGAGTAGAAATATAGCATTATATTGTTGGCAGGGCCCCATTGGGGCCTGCTAGTTATTCAAGTTTTAAGGAGAAATAAAATGAGATTAAATAAATTAGTTATGTCAGTTGCTGCTTTAGCAGTAGTTAGTTCAGGTCTTTTTGCTGGAACATCTAACATGGATGTTGAAAAAGTATTTGAAAGAGAATGTCAAGGATGTCATGGTCCAAATCACGAAGGTGGTGTTGGTTCAGATTTACGTCCGGCTGTAACTGCAAAGAAAAATGCTTATGCGTTAGCTTCTACAATTCTTAATGGTCGTGCAGGTACTGCAATGCCAGAATTTAAAGAAAAATTCACTAAGGGTGATGCTGATAAAATGGTTGATTATATTCAACATTTTAAAGGTAAAAAAATGGCTGTTCTTACAATGGACGCTGTTAAAAAAGGGTGGAAACCACTTAATGATAGAATGAAATTCTTCAAAAAGTATCCACATGCTGTAGATGTTAAGAAAAATACTGATATCTGTTTCGTAACAGAAAGAGATGCTGCTCGTGTTGTATTTTTAGATGGTACAACAGGTAAAATTCTTTCACGTCATCCAGCCGGATTTGCTGTTCACGTAACAGTTACTAATAAACGTCAACCACGTTATGCTTACTCTATCTCTCGTTCAGGTTTAGTAACAATGTTTGACCTTAACACTCCGGGTCAACAAAAAATTGCTCAAATCCAAGTTGGATCTGATTCTCGTGGTCTTGCAGTATCTCCAGATGGAAAATACTTAATGGCAGGTAACTACGTACCAGGTGGAGCAATCCTTATGGACGCAATGACTCTTGAGCCATTAAAAGTTTATCCAACTTCATCTGTAATTGATACTGATGGTAACATCGGTTCTTCTCGTGTTGCTGGTATTTATGATACTCCATATGGACCATACATTGCATTTGCTCTTAAAGATGCTGGACATGTATATATTGTAGATTATTCTAAACCAAATTTTCCAATCGTTGGTGATATTCCAAATATTGGTAAAATTCTTCATGATGGTTTCTTAAATGAAGGTAAAGAGATTGGACGTTACTTATTCCAAGCTTCTCAAGGTTCTGATGTTATTGGTGTAGTTGATTTTAAAACTAAATCTTTAGTTACTAAAATCTATACTGGTCCTTCAGCTAAGCCACATCCAGGTCAAGGTTCTTCATTCTTTAACGAAGGTCTAGGTCAACAACTTGGTGCTACTGTTAATATGAATCTTGGTCAAGTAACTATCTGGGATGATAACTTTGATGTAATTCGTCAAATTCCTACTGCTGGTGGTGGACTATTTATTGGTACATCTGAGCATACTCCTTTCCTATGGGCAGATAATGTACTTGGTGGATCATCTAACTGGAATAAAGTTTATTTAATTAACAAACAAACTTTAGAAGTTGATAGAATTCTTACTGTTGGTACAAGCAAGGGTACTATTACTGACCCTGTAACACATAAAATTCTTTACAAATGGAATGTTCCAACTGTAAAAAATGCTAAAGGTAAAGCGATTACTCCAAGAATCCTTCACGCTGAGCCAGCTAATCACGGTCACTGGACTATGATTTCTGAGTGGAACTGTGGAAGAATTGGTATCTATGAAGCTAAAACTGGTAAATTTGTTAAATACATCAAAGGTTTAACAACTCCAACTTTTACATACTCTATCGAGCATAGACAAACTATTCCTGGTGCATAATTAGCACTTTCTCCCCTTGTGGGAGAACCTTTTCTTACAATCTTCAAAATATCTCTATAAATTTCCTATAAAATCTTGATAATAAACAATTTTTATATAATAATAAGAGCCTATAATAATTCAAGCTTTATTTAGCTAGAATTACGCATAAAATTAAAGAATTACAATGAATAAAAAAATATTAATAACTTTGGCTTTTACTTCACTCTTATCAGCAAATGATTTAGATGGAAAAAAAGTGTTCGAGACTTACTGTTGGGGTTGTCATCATCAAACTGCTGTTGCATTTGGACCACCTTTTAATGAGATAGCATCTAAACGTACAAGTGAAGAGATTCAAGCGTATATAATAGATCCAGAAGCTATGTATAAACAGTTTGGATATAAACGAACTGCAATGACTAAAATAAAAACTACAGATGAAGAGAGAAAAGCATTAGCTAAGTATATTCTTTCATATAAAGGTAAAAAATAATGTTTAGACTATCAAACCTAATAAGCGCAGTTGTTGAAGATAAACCTGAGCGTATTTTAGATGGAAGTATCGCAATTTGGAACTTCACAAATCGTTGCAATCTCTCTTGTTTACACTGTTACTCAAAATCAACTTTAGATGAAGTTGATACGCTAACAACACAACAGATTAAAAAAACTATATTAGAGATGAAAGAAAATGGTGTTAAATTTATTATTTTCTCTGGTGGTGAACCACTAACTAGAAAAGACTTATTTGAAATTGCTGATTTTTGTAAAGATAATGGGATAATTACTTATCTTTCTTCTAATGGTCTTTACTTTACAAAGTCTAATGTTCAACGAATTGTAGATACTTTTAATTATGTTGGTGTGTCTATTGATGGTGATGAACCTACACATGATTACTTTCGTGGACTTAAGGGTGCATTTAAAGAGACATTAAAAGCTGTTCAACTTGCTAATGCTACTGGTGCTAAAGTTGGAATTAGATTTACAATTACAAAAGATACTATTAATTCATTAGAATATATTTTTGATTTAGCAGAAAAAGAAAATATTCCTAAAATTTATGTGTCACATCTTGTTTATTCAGGTCGTGGGTTAGATAATCTGAAAATGGATTTAACAAAAGAGCAAAGACGTGAGAGTGTTGAGTTTATTATTAAAAAAGCATTTGAGTACTATGATACTGGACGAGATATAGAAATAGTAACTGGAAATATGGAGATGGATGCAATTTTACTTTTAAATAAATTTGGAGAAAAATATCCAGAACTTAAAGCTAAAATGCGTGATAGACTTGTAGTCTGGGGTGGTAATTCAGCCGGTCGTAAGCTTTTAAATATTAACTCAGAGGGTGATGTAAGACCTGACCCATTTTTTCCATTAACAGTTGGAAATATAATAAAAGAAGATTTTGGAAGTGTTTGGAAAAGTGGAGAACTACTTGATGAATTAAGAATACATCCAAGAAAAAGAATATCTGGAATATGCTCTACATGTAGCCAAATAGATATTTGTAATGGTGGAAGCCGTGCTCGTGCTTATGCTATTACTGGTGATTTATGGAGTGAAGATCCATCATGTTACCTTAGTGAAGAAGAAAGAAAAGGAAATTAAAAATGATTAAACAATTATTATTAGCAACAACATTAACAATGACACTATTTTCAGTTGCTCAAGCTAAATCAATTAATCCAGTACTACAATCACTAGATACAAGAGAAAAACTTTTTGTAGTTGAACGTGAAAGTTCTTCACTTGCGATAATAGAGCAGGGTATGACAAAAGGGCATATTAAAGGCATGCACAATATGAATCATGGTGTTGTTAAGTTTGAGGGTAAAGATGGTTATGTAATAAGCCGTGATGGTTATGTAATTAAATTTGATCCCCAAAAAGAGGTTGTTTTAAAAGAGCAAAAAACAAGTGATTCTGCAATTGGCTTTACAATTACAAAAAACTTTTTAGCAGTTGCTAACTATGCTAAAAAAAGTGTAGATATTTTAGATAGAGATTTAAATCCATTACAGTCTTTTGAAACTGGAAGTAAAAATGTTGGTATCAAGATTTATAAAGATTATATTATATTTTCTCAAATGGACAATGATAAAATTACAGTTTTAAAAGATAAAAATTATGGAAAAGCAAAACCTGATTTTTATATTTATAAAGAGTTTGAAAATGTAGGAATAATGCCTTTTGATGCGATGATAAAAAATAATAATTTTATTACTGGTTTTTTTAAATCACCATTTTTTGGTGTAGTGAACCTAGATACTATGAAATACTCAAAAATTAAGATTTTACTTGGGGATAGACAACCGGTATTAAAAGTTCCACATTTTGGTTTTTGGAGTATTAGTAATTCAAACGTATTTATTCCAGCAGTTGGAGATAATAAAATTTTAGTATATACACCAGATTTTAAATTTGTAAAAAATATTGAGACTGAAGGTTTACCTGTATTTTCAGCACTTTCACCTGATAAAAAATATTTAGCAGTTACATTTTCTGGTAAAAAATTTCCAGTTATTCAAATTATAGATACAAAAACTTTTAAAATAATAAAAAGATTTGAATTTGATGGAAAAGTTCTACATGTAAGATGGTCTAAAAATCGTCCAAATCTTTATGTGTCTGTAAATGATGCAAATAAAGTAGCGGTTATAAATACTAAAGAGTGGTATTTATCTCGAGAGATGTTTAATATTAAAAAACCATCAGGTATATTTATTTATGAGGAAGCAAGATAATGGGTAAAGTTTACTTAACGGGTGCTGGTCCAGGTGACATAGAGTTAATGACTGTAAAAGCTTTACGTGTTGTTAAAGAAGCAGATGTAATTATTTATGACCGTTTAGCAAACCCTGAAATTCTAGAAGTTGCAAAAGATGGATGTGAGTTTGTATATGTTGGAAAAGAAGATGGTCGCCATATCATGCCACAAGATGAGATAAATGAAGTTATTTATCAAAATGCACTTAAGTATGAAAATGTAGTTCGCCTTAAAGGTGGTGACCCATTTGTATTTGGTCGTGGTGGAGAAGAAGCACTATATCTTAAAGATAGAGATATTAAGTTTGATATTATTCCTGGTATTACATCTGCTATAAGTGCACCTGCTTATGCTGGGATACCTGTTACTCATCGTGGTGTAGCTGTAAGTTTTCGTGTAGTTACAGGGCATGAATCGCCAAATAAAAAAGTATCTCAAATACCATGGGATAATTTTAAAACTGATGATACTATAGTCTTTTTAATGGGACTTCATAATCTTCCAAAAATTTCTAAGAAACTTATGGAGATTGGAAAAGATAGTGATTACCCAGTTGCTGTTATCTCAAAAGGTACTACGGCTGATCAAAGTGTAGTTGTTGGGACACTTTCAAATATTGTTGAGAAAGCTAAAGAGGTACCAACACCAGCTTTAATAGTTGTTGGTAAGGTAGTAGAGTTAAGAGAACAACTTAACTGGTTTAAGTAGTGAGTTAGTGATTCTCTAAATCACAACTCTTCCACAATTTTTTCGCATCTTCATTTCCATTTTCAATTGACTTACTTGTCCAAAGTTTAGCTTTATCAAATTTTTCTTCTGAACAGTATATCTCAGCTAGTAAATAATAGGCTTGAGTGTCTCCATCATTAGCATTCTTCTCTAGCCAGTAGGCTGCCTTATCATAATCAAGTAGTTGCATATAAATACGTCCAACATTGGCTTGTGCAGCTTTATGCCCACCTTTTGCGGCAGTATCTAGTAAATCTGCACTTTTAGTAGCATTTAAATCAACTCCATCACCATTATAATACATTAAAGCAAGATTGTACTTAGCGTTAATATTACCAGCATTACTAGACTTATTTAATAATTCAAATGCTTTTTTGGAGTCCTTCTTAACTTTATAGCCACTCATATACATCATAGCTAAATCATATTGTGCAAGCTTGTCTCCACTATTGGCTGCTTTATTTATCCAATATAATGCCTCTTTATCATTCTTATCAATTCCAATTCCATTGAAGTATAAATATGAAAGTGCATTTTGAGATAAAGTATTTCCATCTTTAGCTTCTTTTAGATATAAGCTATATGCTTGTTCATAATTTTTAGCTTTAAAAGCTTCTAGTCCATTTTCATAACTATAAAGTGATAATGCTAGTGCCAAGATGAGTATAAATTTGTTCATATGTGTAATCCTTAATTATTTTACCTAAACTTAAAAAACATTTTAGAATAATTATTATATCATATCTGTAATATTATTTAAAAGGGATATTTATGAATAAAATTCTTAAGTTAAGTTTAGTTACTGCATTTAGTAGTTTTTTGCTAGTTGGTTGTATGGGGACTCCAGATGCTCCAGATACTGAAGGAAGTGTATCACATTCTGAAAATATGAGTTCAGTAGAGGTTAGTGCTGCTAAATTACATGGTAATTTAACACAAGAAAAACTGTCTCATATTGTTAAAAAAGCTGGAGAAGAAGCTGGTTGGAAAATGTCAGAATTTAAAATTGATACTTTTATAGCTGAAAAATTCAGTGATGATGGTACAATATCTACAACTGTAAAGTTTTCTAAAGATGCTATTGAACTAAATCCAAAAAATGATGATTTAGAAGATGCTATAAATAAAGCTTTAGGTAACTAAATTTATTAGAAGTACTTAATCAAAAAGTACTTCTAATCCTTCTTTATTCTTTATTTTATAACCTTGAGAATTTTTCTCTACTAAATCAAGAACTACTAGTTTTTTGAATGTTCTAGATAACGTCTCTGGGGTCATGTGTAGATGTTTAGCAACTTCGTAGTGTTTTAAAGATTTTAGTGTATCTTCATTGTTACATAAAAATTTTGCAAGCCTTGCAGTTGAATCAAGTACAATATTTAATGAGATTACATCTTCAAGATACTTAATCTTTTTGCTTAATGATTTAAAAAACATTAATGCAATTTCTGGAGAATTAAAAAACTCTTTTTTAAATCTTTCAAAATCAATCTCTATAACAGTCCCATCGGTTTCAAATGCTGCTGAAGCTGGATATACTATACCTTCAAGAATAGCCATCTCTGCTATCATGCTATATGGCATAAATCTTTTCATAATGATTTCATTATTTTTCATATCAGTTTTATATACTTTTAAAGTACCTTCAGTTAGTAAAATAAGTGAAGTTGGTGTCTCTTTTTCATAAAATAATATGGAGTCTTTTTCATATTTATTTTTTTTAGCAAATGAACTTAACAGTTTAAACTGTTCATCATTTAGATTCTCAAAAAAATAAAAATTTCTTAGTTCTTTCAATAATTTCCTTTTAATTTGTTAAAATTTATCGTCATTTTTGTTCATCTCTTCTTTAAACTCTACAACTTTATTTCTACCAGTATCTTTAGCTACATAAAGTGCTGTATCTGCATACTTAATACACTTCCAAATAGTATCTCCATCTGTTGGGTACTTAGCTATCCCAATACTCATTGTCTTTTGCATAGTTTCACCTGGAGCAACATTAAAAATAGCATTACCAAAAGCAGAATGAATTTTTTTGGCAACTTGCATAGCCCCTTCATCAGTTGCGTTATGTAGCATTACAATAAACTCTTCTCCACCATAACGAATGGCTAAATCAGCTTCACGAATATTCTCTTTAAGTATTTTTCCAATCTCAACAATTACTATATCTCCAATGTCATGACCATAAGTATCATTGACCATCTTAAACCAATCAACATCTAACATCATTATGCTATATGTATCTTTATTGCGTTCAGATTGACTCATGATTTGGTCTATTACTTCTTCTAAAAATCTTCTATTGTGAAGTCCAGTCATGCCATCTCTTAGTGATGTGTCACGAAGGGTATTCATAAGTATACGACTTTCAATAACAGGCTTAGCAGCTTCAATATAGTTTTTAATACTTAGTATTAAACTTTGAGTCTGATGCATATCATCTTCTTCTTGGGCTAATATTGAAAGGATTAAAGAGTTTTCATCATTAATACTAAAAGGTAAGCAAATATAGTTTAAATCATTTGCATTACAAGTTTGACAAAGATTAGCAAACTCTGAACTTATTACATCTGTTTTTGTTCTATGAGCACGACAAATATTTGCATCTTCATCAGCTGAAACTGAACAAATAGATACAAACCCTTGAGAATAGATAAGATTTCTAGTACCTTTAATATTATGAACCTCATAAAATGAAAAATTATCTAGTTTATATTTTAGTTTTAAAATATCTATTATTCTTAAATAAACAGAATCTTTTGAATCATCAAGTTCAATAGTTTTTTTGAATTTATAAATATCTGAAAGTTCATTGATAATACTATTTGCCTCATGAAGTGGATCAGCTGATGATACACAACCTTGTGGTATAAAGGTCGCAAGATTATGCTTAATATCTCCAAATGTACTTTGCATTTTTCCAAATAAAGAGTTCATTTGCTCAACTACTTCTTTAGCCTCACCCCCAACACTAGAATCAAACTTATGAGTAAAATCTCCACTGTAAGCTTTTTTAACTCCACGGCGTAAGTTTGAAAACAAATTCATATATGGTGTAACATAGTAGTTGATTAGCATAAGAACTACAATAATAAATAGTAAATTTATTCCTATAATCTTAAGTATAGTCATCATCCCACTAGTACGCATATGACTTATGTCAAACTCCATGCTTATAGCACCTAAAACTTCACCTTTTTTAACATCATGACAGTTTATACAAGAAGCAGGCGAATTATCTACCGTGGCGATGTATGGAATTGTTACTCTAAGTGTTGTTTTTTCTGCATTTTCAAATACTTTTTTAACTAATTTACCAGTTTTTAAAACATTTTTATCAATCTCATCTTCAGCATGTTCCTCTATAAAACCTTTGCCATATTGTTTTATAACACCTTGTCCACGAACAAGTCTTAAAAACTCCACATCTTTATTGCCAGAAATTCGATTTAAAAAATATTGTCTTCTATCCATAATACCGTTAACCATGTGTGAAGTTAAGCCATCTTTTACAATGTTTGCTGTCATGTTAGCTTTTTCAACTTCACTTTGGATACTGTAATCTCTAAAGTTAAGTGAGATATTTATTATGGTTGCTGTTGTTAAACCAAGTAGCATAAATGTAACGATAAGAAGTAGTCTAGATTTTGTTCTCATAATGTATTCACTTTATATGTTATTAATAGGCATAATACTATCCTATAAAGTATAAAATATATATGAATTGTCTATGATTTGTATTTTTTATTCAACAGTTACTGATTTTGCAAGGTTTCTTGGCATATCTACATCATTACCAAGTCTTACAGAAATCTCTAAAGAGAGTACTTGAACAACAACCATCATTTCAAAAAACTCTAACATATAGTCTCTACATGTAGAGATTTGTATAAAATCATCAGCTTTATCAAATTCTTTTGAACTTATCGCACAAATTGTACTATCTCTCGCTGATAACTCTTCAACATTAGATTTAGATTTTTCATAATGAAGATGCTCTGGAAGTAGCGCAATTGTAAAAAGTTCAGGATCAGCTAAAGCGATAGGACCATGTTTCATCTCACCAGATGGATAACCCTCAGCATGAAGATAAGAAATTTCTTTTAGTTTTAAAGCCCCCTCTAATGCTAGTGGAAAAAATATATCACGACCTATGAAGAAAAACCCATGACCATGAAGATAACGTTTAGATAATCTTTTGATTCGTTCATGCATCTCATCAGTAACTTTTACATGGCTTGGAACTTCACGAAGTAAGCTTATTTGATTTGATATCTCTTCAGTTGAGAGTCCATTTTTAAGTTTGGCAACATGAAGAGCTAGCATCCAAAAAACTACAACTTGAGTTGCAAATGCTTTTGTAGAAGCTACACCTTTTTCAATCCCTGCACGAGTTAATATGCAAGCATCAGCTAATCTAACCATAGAAGAGTTGTCAACATTACAAATAACAAGAGTTTTTAATCCAGCAGCTTTTGCCATTTTTAGTGTTTCAAGTGTATCAGCAGTCTCCCCACTTTGAGAAATTACTACAAAAAGAGTATCTTTTGTCATTATGGGACTTCTGTATCTAAACTCACTTGCTATTTCTAATGAAGTTTTTATTTTAGAATAACGCTCAAAAAGATAAGATGCACTCATAGCAGAGTGATATGAAGTTCCACATGCACAAAGTTTTATCTCATTTATTCCATCAAATAAATCTTCATTTAATTCATCAAAAATAATCTCTTCATCAGATAATCTTCCCATTAATGTATCAGCAATTACATCTGATTGCTCATAAATCTCTTTTTCCATGAAAAATCTAAAACCATCTTTTTGTGCTGAAAGTTTGTTTTGTGAAAGTGGTGTAAAATTTGGTTTTACCTCTTCATCTTTTATATTTAATATTTTAATTTCATCAGGAGATACATAGCCATAATCACCATCTTCGAAGTAATTTACCTCTGTACAATGTCCAATAAGTGGAGTATCTGATGATGCAAAATATTTTTCATTATCTGCATTTATTCCTATAAGCATTGGTGAACCATGTTTAGCAAAAAATATTACATCTGGTGCAGACTTAGTTACAAGTAAAACGGCGTAAGCCCCATCTAGTTCAGTAATAGTTTTAGAAAAAGCTTCAAAAGCTTCATGACTTTTTAAGTTTTTTTCAAACTGATGAACAATTACTTCAGTATCTGTTTGACTTAAAAAATTAATACCTTCACTTTGAAGTTCTTTTTTTAACTCTGCATAGTTTTCTATAATTCCATTATGAACTACATAAGAACACTCACCAACATGAGGATGAGCATTTAGTTCTGTTGGTTTTCCATGAGTAGCCCATCTTGTATGACCAATCC
>Ga0256826_1001212_pt1 | contig 16064 bp, 17 predicted proteins | sample CV79metaG_FD_185975 | JGI IMG/M metagenome (GOLD analysis project Ga0256826, IMG submission 185975) | Hydrothermal vent microbial communities from East Pacific Rise, Pacific Ocean - CV79 | ecosystem: Environmental > Aquatic > Marine > Hydrothermal vents | place: Pacific Ocean: East Pacific Rise...
GACCCCCATTGTCCATGCCGACATAGACTTCTCTGCTGTCGCATAGACTTTAGCAATACGGTAAAGCTCTTTAACCTCAATACCTGTAATACTCGCCACCTCTTGTGGTGGATACTTTGCCATAATGTGTTTTTTAAACTCTAACGCACCTGAAGTTCGCTCTTTAATAAACTTCTCATCTTCCCAACCTTGCTCAAAGATAATATAACACAATCCATTCAACAATGCCAAGTCAGAACGAGGAGCCAACGGAACAAATATATCTGCCATATTCGCTGTCTTGGAGTGTCTTGGATCAACCACAATAATGGTCGGTTTCTTACCTGTAATCTTCTTGTTTTTAGCAATGTGCAATTTCAATATAGGATGGTTATCGGCAATATTCGCCCCTATAAGCATAATTACATCAGCATGAGAGAAATCCTCATAACTTGCAGGAGGTCCGTCACTTCCAAAAGTCTGTTTGTAACCCATTACAGCCGAAGCCATACATAGGGTAGTATTTCCATCATAGTTGTTGGTCTCTAATCCAAGTTGTACAAACTTACCCAAAGTATAAAAATCTTCAGTTAAAAACTGTCCTGTTGAGATACATGCCACAGCCCCTTTTCCATATTTTGATTGAATAACTTTAAACTTGTCAGCTGTATGTTTAAATGCTTCATCCCACTCTACAGCTTGAAGTGAACCATTTTTACGAATCATCGGTGTAGTAACACGATTGTCTGAGTCAACCATCTCATGTTCAGTCAATCCTTTAGGACAGAGTGTTCCTTTACTTACAGGATGAGCAGGATCACCTTTCGTGTAGACAGGTCGCCCATCTTTAACCCCAATGTAAAGTCCACAACCAACGCCACAGTACCCACAAGTACTCCGAACCCACTCATCAGGTGTTTTAAAATTCGAGATTTTACCAAAAAAGCTATCATCTGCTTTTTTGTATTTGTCGGTTTTAATGTCTGTGCCTAGAAAGTTTTTGATTTTATTTAGCATCCTGAACCCTTGTGAGTATAATTGATTTATTATAGTTGGATTAAAGAATTTTTGTTTGATTTTTGTGTATAAGTTTTGGGCAATTAAAGAAAATTTATGCTCAGATATACGCTATCTAAACAGTAAAAGAAGGGTTTGTACCCCTCCTGACAATTCTAAAAATCATCCAAATCTATACTTGATTTCGCATAATTAGAAACATTAGATTCGAAGAAATTACTCTTAACTTCATTCATATTAAGATGTTTTGTTACCAACTTTTGTAAATAAGTTGGCGAGCTCTCTGGAAAAATAGGATTCATTCCTATTTTTCTCAGTCTATCATTTGCATAATTATGAACTGTTTTCTCCATTAACTCTTCCGTCGTACCCATAATAGGGTATTGATGTAAAAGATATTTCCCATAATCTAACTCTATTTTTACAGCATCTTCTATCATTTTATAAGCACTATCTATGGTACTTGTTTGAATTTTATTCTCTTTCTGAATGGTCTTATAAATATTGGCAAAAAGAGGAAGGTGGGTATTGAGTTCATCTCTAGCAATAAATTTTATCATATCTCTTGCTCCTGGAACTTTATCTCCAAGTAGATAGATATAGGAAAAACCTAGCAAGAAATAAATTCCTTCTAAATTGACACTTGCCATAGCACTAAGTAGCATTTTGTCCACTGACCCACCATCAATGTAAGAAGCAAACTGCTCTGCTATGCGTTGATTTTTTTCATTAAGTGCTGCATCATGCTTATAAAGGTTAAAAACCTCATCAGAGTTACCACAAGCGTCAAGTAAAACAGCATAAGACTTTGAATGGTTAACTTCTTGCATAATTTGCAAACTCAGTACCGACTTTACCAATCGATTGTTTGCTAATCGTCTAAAGTCACTCAAATACTCCTCTTGGGCAGAATCATTAAAACTCAACTGTGCAAAAGTCATTTTATAAATAGCTTGTTCATTGTCAGTTAGGTTCTCAAAGTTTTTCTTTTCAGAAACAGTATTAACCTCAGAGGGGAACCACGTATTAGCATTCATCAGGTCATAAATATTAGAATCCCATTTATACTTAGAACGATTAAAATCTACATACCCACTTGGGGCTCCACCATATATTTTTTCATCAAGTATCTCTTCACCATTTGGATTATAATAATTTTTAAAATTCATATTAGACTGGCTCCCATTTTTTCAGTTTCCCACTCTTCAAATTTTGGAGAAAAATATTTAATTCTAACCTTCTTAAACTCTCGTATTGAATAGAGTGGTCGTCTTGAGAAGTGTTCAATTTCCGATGCAATCTCTTTAATAACTTCATTTGTCTCTTCTGTTGTTTTCCCGTGAATCATTGTAAAAAGATTGTATGGCCAGTTTGGATATTTAGGGCGTAGATAACAATGGCTAACGGCTGAAAACTCTGCTGCTTTTTTTCCCATCTCTTCCCCTTTTTCTTCCTCTATGTCCCAAACAACCATGGCATTAGCATTAAACCCTGCCTTTCTATGATTTAAAATTCCTGCAAATCGACGCATTACCCCTGCCTCTTTTAGCTCATTTAAAATCTGAAAAAACTCATCATAAGATATGCCCAATTTTTCAACAACTGTTTTAAACGGTTCAGCAACAATAGGAATATCATGTTGAGCCAAAGCAATAACCTTGTGGTGTAAAGGTGTTAGCTCTATACTTTTTCGTTTTGGTTGAGATACTTTCTCTTTTTTAGCATCATTTCCTGTGGTATTCAATTTAACTGCTATCTTAAAGAGCTTTAATGTAGGAAGCATAATAAAATCAATTGCATGTGCCTCTTCTGCCAAAATCTCTACGGTTTTTCTTAAACCAAGTTTTGAATCAGGGGCAACAGCCAGTGTAAACCAAATATTAAAGGTATGTTCACGTTCATAATTATGAGAAACCCCTGGATGGGAATTAATCATCTCTACAGCTCTATCTATATCTTCTCTCTTTACTTTAAAGGAGACCAGAGAGGAGCTATAGCCTAAACGTTTTGTATCAAAAATAGGAGAAATTTGTCGAATAATATTATTCTCTTTCTCTTTTAACATTTGTTTTATGATGGTCTCTTCATCTGTACCTAACTCTTCAGCAATCACAGCAAAAGGTCTAGGAGACAAAGGAAAATTTTTTTGAATAATAGAGAGTAGTTCAGAATTCATACTGAAGCCCTTTTGATTTTGAGATTCAAATATTATACTACTCTAAGGGGGTAGATTTATTTGATACGTATCAAGTATTTAAAGAAGTTTTTTTTTATTTAAAATATTTTTTCATAAATTCATCACTTTTTTGCTCAAAAAACCTCATTCTCTCTTCGCCTTTTGGCATACTTTTTCGGAACTCTTTCATCTCTGTTAAGAATGATTCAATAGCAGTAGGAATAATCTTTTCTAAATAGAGACGGAGTCGTTTTGCCATAGCAGGAGAAGAACCACTTGTAGAAACTGAGATGGTTAAATCTCCCTTTTTTATGTAAGATGGAAATATAAAATCACAATAGGCTGTATCGTCTACAGAGTTTACTAAAACCCTTGTACTTCGACTCTCTTCATAAATAGCTTTATGAAGAGTTACTGTATCGGTAGCAACAATTACAATATCATAACCTAGAATATCACCTTTATCATAGCTTCTCTCTTCTATAGGTATATTATGTTTTATAGCAAAATTACGAAAATCTGAAGAGACCACTTTTGCAATAACCTCTATATTTTTTGTAAAATCAACAAGCTTTTCTAACTTTTCTAAAGCAATAAACCCAGCACCAACAAGCAGTATTTTACGATTTTTAAGACTAAAATAGGCAGGAAAAAAAGACACTATTTATTATCCTCCATCAATGCTAACTTTGCTTTAAAAATATCAATACAGTTGGTACACTCTTTTACCGTATTAGTCTCAATAATCATATATAGAGCTTCCTTATTTAATATTGATATCTTTTGATTTTTAACAGTTACAATTTTCTCTTTTTTAAACTTGGTCATGATTCTTGAGAAGGTCTCAGGAGTTAAATTTAAAATAGCAGCAATTTCATTGTTTTTTAAGCGATTAAAAATCGTAATCTTCTCAATCATTAAATCAGCAACTTTTGCGTCAGAAGATAAAATCGTCTCTTTATGCACTAATGCTGAGAGCATCATTACTTTAGAGGTAAGTGACTTTATAAGTCCCAAAGAGAACTCTTTATTGTCTAGATACTCATAGACTTTATCAAAATGTAAAAGTCCCATCACTCCATCTGAAATAAATTCACAACTAACAGGAAATGGCTCTTTCTCAAAACAAGCATATTCCCCAATTGTACCAGGTGCTTCCATTCTTTTTATCTGAATCTCTGAACCCTTGGGAGAGGTCTTATAAAGTCTCACTGTACCTTCGAGTAAAATATAGAGATAGTCACTCTCGTCTCCCTCATAAAAAACAATACTACTTTTAGTAAACTTTTTTATATAGATACTGTCATAAAGATCTTTATGAAATTTTTTATCTAAATCAGAAAACATTGGAATATCTGCTATATCGACCATAATTTTCCTTTATTTTTTATCAATTATACTTAAGTAAGCTTGAAAAATTCATAAGGGATATAAATAATAAAAAAATTTGTCACTATTTTTTCTCGAACCAATTTAACTCTTTCCTCAGACTAACAACTTCTCCTACTATAATTAGGGCAGGAGTTGGCAAATCTTTAGCCATTTCCCAGATAGTCTCAAGTGTTCCAATTACTGTTTTTTCATCTACTGTTGTCCCTTTACTAATTACAGCAATAGGATAATCTTTTGGCTTACCTATTTCAATAAGTTTACGAGCAATAGTTTTTAGACGATGTAAGCCCATTAAAAAAATAATTGTATCATCTGTTCTATAATTCTCCCAAGGAATCTGAGACTGCTCCTTATTGTGACTCTCATGTCCCGTTACAACTCTAAAGGATACTGTAATTCCACGGTGGGTTACTGGAATACCTGCATACTCAGGTACTGCAATTGCCGAAGTAATACCAGGAATAAACTCAAACTTTATATCTCGTTTATAGAGATAAATCCCCTCTTCTCCTCCTCGTCCAAAAACCAAAGGGTCTCCCCCTTTTAATCGAACAACATTCTCATGCTTTAAAGCATTTTGATAAATAACTTCATTTATTTGATCTTGTGGTAAAGAGTGTTTTTTATCCTCTTTTCCTACATAAACAAATTTACAACCATCTTTTGCCTCTTTTAAAATATCCGGATTTGCTAATCTATCGTAGATAATTACATCAGCCTCACGTACCACACGTAACGCTTTAATTGTTAAAAGTTCAATATCTCCGGGTCCTGCTCCTGTTAAATAAACCATTTCCTTTTCCTCCCTTAAATTTATTATTTATTTTTGCTCATAAATAAAGATTCCTGATGGACTCTTTATTTGAAAAATCTCACGCTCTAAAAACCACTCTTTTGTGTTAATAAGATTAACTTGGTTTGCATCGTTAACCGATACATAAAGATAATCATCAAGATTTGACCAACGTACATGAAGTACCTTACCTTTAAATGTAAAAGTCTCAATAATTTTTAGTGTTTTAGTATCAACTATCTGTATGGTTGGGAAATCTTTACCCGAAAAGGTCACTGCCAAATATTTTTTATCTGGACTAAGTGCTGTAAAAACGGGTAGTCCTTTCATTTCTATATTTTTAATGAACTTAAAATCTTTATCATAAACCATTACTGCATTGTCACCAACAGCTGGAATAAAAGTCTTTTCCTCACTAAGTGACCAAAAACCAAAATGAGGTACTTTCAAAACAGGTTTGTTATCTTTAGCTGTTACTTTAATTTCTGAAAATTTCATAGTGTCTAAATCAATAACTCCAAACGCTTTTGTTAAAAAGAATCCTACAATATAAGTGTTATCTTTAATCATCGCATCAAAAGGCATCTCACCTACTTTAAACTCTTTAAAAATTTTAAACTTTGGCAAACCTTTTCCAAAGTTATTATCTTTAAGTACGGTTACTTTATCACTGTCCATCTGTGCAAAAATAATCATATCTTTATAGATTTTAATCCCTACATTTTTAGAGCCTGTTTTAATTTTATCAATTGGTTTTAAATCACGGGTTAAAATATCTACTGATTTGTCATCATAATTAGCTACAGCCACATAATTTTTACCAATCACAAACCCAATAGCACTTTTAGAAGTTTTATACTCTTCTAATACCTTTTCCGTTCTTGGGTCAAAATGTACAACAAAGCCATCACGACTAATCAAATACGCATCATCACCATCAAATTTAATGATTCCATGATTCATATTATGCATATTTTTCATGTGTGACTTCGTTAACCCCTTATTGATAATAGCAAGCGATTCACTCTCACGTTCTACTATAAATATCTTTTCACTTGCATTGGGTGTTCCTGCGAAAAGTGTTGTTGCTATTGTTATAGAAGCCACAGCTCCTAAAATAATTTTTTTCATTTTTTAAACTCCTTTTGTTTTCTCTTCATTTAAATAACATGATGGATCTTCTGCCCACATATCTCCATGTATTGCATAAGCTCTACTTCGTGAACCTCCATTACATATCTCTAAATATTGACACTCTTTACACTTTCCATCTAACTCGCGTGGATGAACTCTAAGTTTTTTTAACAGTTCAATGGGCTTATTTGTCCAAATATCAGTAAAATCTTCTCTAAAGATATTTCCAATAATAGAAGGGAAAAATGGGTCAGGCTTCACATTACCCTCTGCATCAATATTCAGTAACTTTCGCCCTGCACTGTTTCCACCCCAAGCAATTAATCTTTTTTTCATCTCCCCTGCATACATAGGGTAGAGTTTAATAAACCTATCATAAAAAAGAATAGCATCCATTTCCATATTACCCGTAACAATCTCTATATCTCTCTTACTATCATGATATTCAAATGCCTTATCTAAAATATAGTTTACAGCGCTTACCCTCTGTTCTTTAGTTAAATCCATCTCTAAGTTATCTAAACCTCTTCCACTATAGACAAGATGTGAGATGTAAATTTTGGGAATATTATGCTTTTCAGCCAGTTCAAAAATAAAGGCCAAATCATCATAAGTATCTTTGGTCATAGTAAAGCGAATTCCTACTTTTGTTCTACCATAAGAGTTGAGTAAATCAACAGCCTTCATGGACTCTTTAAACGATCCTTTTAGCCCACGAAATGCATCATGTACCTCTTCACTACCATCAATACTTATGCCAATATAGTTAAAAGTATCTAAAATCTTTTCAGCATTACTCTTTTTAACATAGAGTCCATTAGTCGAGAGATAAGTTACAATTCCTAACTCTTTACAACGTCCTGCAATATCATAAATATCATGACGAGTTAGGGGTTCTCCTCCTGAAAAAATAAGAAACTTTATACCATTGGCTTTTAACATTGGTAACGTATCCATTATCTTTTCAGTAGATAGTGTATCTACTGAATCAAGTTCAGCTTTTGAGTAGCAATGTAAACAAGAAAGGTTACAACGGTTAGTAAAATTCCAAATTGCGATGCTTCCATCAAGTACCCGTGCAGAGTTCCCCTCAACAACAGAGTTTAAAAGATTAGAAAGTCTAAACACTATTTCGCTCCTTTTCTTGCAAAGTTAGGATAGGGCTTTTCAACTATCGTTTTATTTATTTCTTGAGTTTCATTTCCCTCATTACTACTATTGCTGTCCGATTTAAAAGAGAGTATATATTGCGTAATTGCACTTAAGTTTTCATCAGAAAGACTAAATGCAGGCATTGCATTACGTTTATATCCAAAAACTTTTGACACTGATTTAGGGTCAGTAATCATTGCTTTTATCTCGTCAGCATTCCGTTTAGAGGCTATCTCTTCAAAATGAGGTCCAAAAGCTACAGCTGTTTGGTGATGACACCCCCAACAGTAAGTTTCAAAGACTTTTTTCCCACTTTTAGCAGAGGCAGAAGCATTAAAAAGGTACATAATCGAAAAAAAGAAAATAAGATTTTTTCTCATACTCTATCCTTATTATTGTTATTATTTAAAACAATGATAGCACTCTTTATTTTTTTATTTCTTGATGTGAAACAAGTTGTTTATCAATAGTAAAATGGTTCGTTTTTAATTGAATCTATTTACTAAAAATAGGTCCAAAGTATAATTTTTAGTTAATATAATTATATTTTTAAGTTATATTGACTGAAATCAATTTTCTTAGAAAATAAATAGGATAATATTTATCTTATTTAAAAAAAGGAGATTCAATGCGTCCATTTTTCAGCCTATTTTCACTGTTTACTTTTTATACGGTTCAACTTTTAGCCAACAATATTAACACTTGTCAAAGTTGTCATCCTATTATCTATAATGAGTTTCAACAATCTTTTCATAAGAAATCTACTATCAAAGAGGACAAGGTACACAAAGCCATTTGGGACAAGCACCCTGCAAAAGCAAAAGGAGAATACAAATGTGCCAAATGTCATACTCCAAATGCAAGCAACGAAAACGAACATCAAGGGATAACTTGTATTACTTGTCATACCATCACAGGAATTGAAGAACATCCAAAAGCCAACAAGAATATCTATGAAACAAAAGAGAAAACTCTCTATTCTGCTGAAAAAGGTATGGAAGAGAAAAAAATAGTCTACGAAGAGAAGAGTTCATGGTTAGGGTTAGTAAAAGAGACAAAAGGTTCGCCTTATCATGACATTGACTACAGAAATAAAAATTTCTACACAGGTAAAATGTGTATGGGTTGTCATTCTCATAAACAAAACGGAAAAGGATTTGATGTTTGTAGAACTGATATAAAAGGAACAAAAGATGAAAAGAGTAACTGCATCAGCTGCCACATGCCAAAAGTTGAGGGAAGTGCAACCACCATTAGAGTAAGCAAAGAACATGCTTTTCACGGTTTTGCAGGAGTAAGAAATGCACCTGAACTCTTGGCAAAGCACATAGATATAAGCTATAAAAAATCAGAAAATGGATTTACCATTACTGTTGAAAACAAAGCACCACATAACCTTTTAACCCATCCACTAAGAGTGGTTCAGCTAAAAACAACTCTAAAAAGAGATGGGAAAACAGTAGCATTAAAAACAGAGACTTTTGTAAAAACAATAGGAACAGAGAACAAACCCTCAATGCCATGGCTAGCAACGCAAGTTGTAAAAGACAACATGATTAAAGCCAATGAGAAAAGAGAGATTTTATTTGACAGCAAGCTACAAAGTGGCGATGAAATAGAAACAACCTTAGGTTACTACATTGTCAATCCAAAGGCTGCTAAAAAACTAGGACTAGAAGACTCTACAGAACTTAGTAGTTTTAAAGCTTTGAAAAGTCAATATTTTAAAGTTAAATAGCGTCTACTTAAAGGGTGGAAAAATTCACCCTTGATACATATCATTAATCCCCCTTGAACTTTTACCTATAATAATCTTATGAATTTTTTACCCTTTATAAAAGCCGTAGGTACAGGCAAAAAACGAAACCGTGACCTAAGCCATGATGAACTAAAGGTAGCTATGAGTGCTATGTTAAATGGTAAAATTGCACCTGAACAAATTTCTGCTTTTTTATTGGGCTGGCGTGTTAAAGGTGAAACCATAGAGGAGTTTCAAGGAGCTATTGATGCTTTTGATACTTTTATTACACCTCATCCCATTACTAACTCTGTTGAGTTTGGTTATCCCTATGATGGAAAGGTTAATAATCCCTATATTTTCCCCTTAATTGCTAAATACCTAGAACCTTATGGTATTCAGCTCTCACTACATGGTGATGTTTTACAACCTGCAAAAGAGGGCACTACTCTAAAGTATATCTGCGACAATATGAAGTTAGAAGAGAACATTCACTACTTTGATCGAAAAAAATACTTTAAAGAGCTCCATAACCTAAGCCCAATTAGAGAACGATTTGGAATGAGAAGTCCTTTTAATACCATAGAGAAACTACTCAATATTACACAGAGTGAGACAGCTATTATTGGTGCTTTTCATAAACCTTTCGTTGAAAAATATATTAAACTCTTTCAAGAGAGATATAAAAAACTTATTATTATCAAAGGTAACGAGGGAACACCCGAAATTTTTTCAAAATGTACCATTACAGTTGTTGAGAATGAAAAACGAAAAGAGTATAAATTTGACCCTAAAGAGTATGGCGTAACCTATAAAAAATCTTGGGATAGAATTACTAAAGAAGAATCCATATCTATGACAAAGAAACCAAGTATTGAATTAGAAAAATTAGCAGAATTTAATAGTAGGGTTATTCTCTTTTTAATGGGGAAAATAGAAAAAATCTAATTTTTTGAGAAAAATAATTCAAAATAACCATTAGTGAAACCTATCCAGATGCAACATAGTCATTGGAAAGAAAAGATAATCATCAATAACGATAGGTCTCACTAATGGTTAAAAACATGGGTTTTAATACCCATGTTTTTAATAGCAGGTCTAATTAAGCACCTGGAATATGTTGTCTGTGTTCTACAGAGTATGTAAATGTTGGAGTTGTTAAGTTTTCAATATACTTAATGAACTCACCTGTTTTAGAGTTATAAATACCAATTCTACCAGTAGTCCACTCAGAAATCATTGTCCACTCACCATGGTTAGCAGGCTCTGCGTGAAGAAGTCTTGGTTGAACAGGGTCTTTAACAGCTGCACCAACTTTATCTGGCATAGGCATTAACATCTCTTTAGATACTGTAGAAGCTACTTCATTAACAGGAACTGGCTCATGTTGAGTTGCATCCCATTCTTGAAGTACTTTTTTAGTCTTAGCATCAATAAGTTGACCTTTAGTTTTACCAACTTTAATAATTCTATCAGTCTCAAGAGTATCTTTGTTAATTAAGTGAACTTCGTTATAGAACTCAGGTTTACCAAGTACACAGTCAGACCATAAGTATGGAGTATCATGTGCAGTACCAATAAATAGACCACCACCTGTTGTCTTAACATTTTTAACTACTTTCCAAGAAGAATCCCAAATAACAACTTGACCAACATTCATACTTTGTGTAGCGTGAAGTTGTTTCTTTTGTCCTTTTGAATACCAAGATGAACCTTGACCTGGGTGTGGCTTAGTTTTCTTACCTGTATGCACTTTAGCAGCAAGGTTTTTCTCTTTAAAGTCAACAATACCTACAACATCAGATCCTTGAGAAGCGATCATGAAGTAACGACCAAAATCTTCACCCTCATCTTCGTTCAAGAACGCATCATGAAGAATTTTACCAATATTTGGAATATCTCCTACGATTGGGAAGTCTGGCTTAGAGTAGTCAATAATGTATGTATGTCCACCATCTTTAAGTGCCATTGCAAAGTATGGTCCATAAGGTGTATCAGCAAGTGAAGCAACACGACTTGGTCCAATTTGTCCATCTGGGTCAATTACTCTACTTGTATCATATGCTTTCAATGGCTCTAGTGTCTTAGCATCACAAAGAACTGCACCACCTGGGTTGTAGTTACCAGCAATTACATATTTACCATCTGGAGAAACTGCTAGTCCTCTTGACTCTTGTCCAACTTGAACAGATGCCAATGCTGGTTGCCCTGGAGCTCCAATATCAAACATTGTTAATTTACCTGAACGTGAGATAGAGTATGCATATCTTGGGTTCTTTTTATTTGTTACCGTTACGTGAACAGCAAACCCTGCTTTATGTCTAGAAAGTACTTTACCTGTAGTTGAGTCAATAAAGTCAACAAGTGAAGCATCTCTTTCTGTTGCAAATGTAATATCAAGAACTGATTTTACTTCTGTTGGTTTTGGATATTTTTTAGCAAGAGCCTCACGGTCTGCCATTACTGTCCAAGTTTTTTTAACCTCATCAAGGTCAAGAGTTAACTCAACTGTATTTTTCCAATCCATTAACCAGTCAACCATACCAGAGGAATCATCTTTTGAGAAACTAGAATTCCATGCTGGCATTGCTGTATTTTCTACACCATTCATAATTCTCTCAGCTAGCATCTCTCTACTTTTTTTCTTGAGAGCTTTTGGTCTAAGGTCAGAACCAACACCACCTTGGTGAATAGGACCATGACACCCTTGACACTCTTTTTCATATTTTTGTGCGAAATCCATAGTTGATGTACCTGCAAAGGCAAATGATACGGTCAATGCTGTTGCTGCTGTTATACTTAAAATCTTCTTCATGTTTTCTCCTTATTTCTTAAATTAAGTTCAAGATTTACCCCTCTTGAAGCTCATTTTGATAAAATTTTATGTCTAATTTTTTAGACACGACAAACTTGGGGCTACGCGTAGCCCCACCCCAATTAAACTCTTCACTCTATGAATTCAACTTCTTCTTCTCTGATTTATAAATCCAGAACATAGGCAAAATAATCACCGTATGTAAAAAGATAGTTAGGGTTAGTGGACCCTGATTTAACATACCAAAAAAGCTTGGTACGATATCTGTAAATGGTTCAAAAAACATCAAATCTCCTTTATGTTAAATTTGATAATTGGACAAACCACAAAGGGTCTATCCTTTCAAAGCACTATGCTTCTGCCTCTTGAGCATTTTTACCAATAGTAAGTAAATCCCAAACAAGGTAAATAAATCCTATAAATGTAACAACACCCATAATGGTTCTCCAAAGCTGTGCTTGAATATACCAAGGTAAATTTTGAGCTGTAAAGAATGCATTCCATGTTGCACCCATTTCACCTCTTTCAACCATAACTTGTTCATAACCAGCAATTGTCAAGGCTATAGTCATACCAAGAACACCAAATGTTACAAGGATAATTCCCATTTTAGATTTGAATGTTGCTTTCATTCTCTCTACACCATACGCTTTTTGAACACCATAATACATCATACCAATAAGGATAGTTGCATACGCTCCAAAGAACGCTAAGTGACCGTGAGCTGCTGTAAACTGTGTACCATGTGTATAGATATTTACTTGAGGTAAAGTATGGAAGAATCCCCAAATACCAGCACCTAAGAAGTTACCAAATGCATTAGTAACAATCCATGCCATCGCAGGTCCATTAGTAATAACACCTAGTGGTTCACCTTTTGCCTCATGTGCACCTTGCTCTTTACCCCAATCATAAAGGACATGAACAAACATTGCAATAAGTGGCACAGGCTCTAGTGCAGAGAATAGTGCTCCGATTTCCCACCAATACTCAGGTGTACCAATCCAGAAGTAGTGGTGACCCATACCAAGAATCCCTGAACCAAAGAGCATAAGCACTTCAATCCATAACCACATCTCAACAATCTCTCTTTTTGCACCAATTAATCTAATAAGAGCAAATGCTGCTAATGTACCAACAAATACTTCCCAAGTTGCTTCAACCCAAAGGTGTATAACCCACCACCACCAGAATTGATCCATTGTAATATTGTCAGTGTAAAACATACCTGCAAGGTAAAGACCTGCTAGAGCTAAAAGGTTCGCAACCATAACAGTCATAATTCCTGTTCTTTCACCAGCCATATAAGTCATAAAGACATTGTAATAGAAAATAAGTACTACAACAACAATACCAATATCAGCCCATCTTGGAGCTTCAATATACTCACGACCTTCATGAATAAACCATAGAGACATTTCTGAACCAGAACCAACTTGAACTATGATATAGACAAGAACAACTACTGTAACAGCTGCTGTTAGTACCCAAAATCCTAACTTACCAAGACCAAGTCCAACACCTTCGTGTCCAGTCTCTTCAGTTAACATCATGTAAACAGAACCTATCATTGCATAGAGCATCCATACAACCAATGCATTAATGTGTACCATACGAGCTACAGAAAAATCAAAAAGTTCAAACAAAAATCCTGGAGCTAAAAATTGAATCGCAGCAATAAGTCCCATAAGTAACTGAGCACCAAAGAGTATAATGGCTACTCGGTAATACATCATTCCTAATTTTTGACCTTCATTTGTCAAACTGTGTGTTTTTATACTAGTGAGCATTTGTTGTACCCTCCTCTACGCCAAAGTTTCTTGGGAAACCGTTTGTATCAATAGAACTCATATGTTTTAAGAATGCTACTAAGCCTTTTGCTTCATCAGCTGTGATTCCAAGATTTGGCATCATTCTTGCATGTGTAGGATATTTTGATGGATGCTGTAAGAACTCAGCCATCGCTTCCTCTTTTGTATTCTTTCCGGTCATACCTTGAAGTGGCCCACCATCTACCCATGCTGGATCAATCCAAGCTTTAGTAAGATCTGGAGCATAATACGCACCATTTCCAAGAAGTGTATGACAGTTCATACAGTTTTTAGCTTGTGATGTAAGTTTTCCAAGGTGCAGTAACTCTGCTGCCTCTTTTTCACTCCACTCTTTACCAAAGAATGGTTCTTTCTCTCCAATTACTGGAACTTCGTGTCCTCTTTTTGTACTCATTTTATAATCAATATGATAATTAATTACAGTTGGTGCAGGAACTCTTTTAGTTACACCATTTTTAAGATCTGCATCTGTACCCATACTAATTTGTCCCAATGTATCAAAGGTCAACCAAATAAGTAAAATAGACGCGAATCCAGTTACCCATGCAGCTGATCTACGCCAAAACGGTATACTTGTCCAGACGGATAGATTTTCGTTTGCCATGTCTCCTCCTTAATTTTTTTGTTTTGCTATATCAGCACACTCTTCATATCTTTTTTCAGAATCTTCAATTAGCTGAAAGTAAAGATGAGGGATAAATAGATATGCTATCATCGTTACCATCAATACCTTACTTGTAAAATCTTCACTCTGAATCATGACTGAGAGGTCGTATAAGCAATAAGTTTGTAATGCCCAAAACAGATATCCAAGGCTCATCCACTTTTTAGAAAAGTAACCCATTTTTGCCAACGTAATTAATGCTGCATATCCCACACCAAATACAAGTACAAGGGTGGAAACAACAAAGATAGGCAAGAACATCTCTGGTGCTATCTCTGGTCTTATAATGAGTTCTTCTATCATTAGGAATCCTTTTGAATATCTATTTTTACTAAAGCATATTGTATTATTACTTTTTCACATTCATTATTTATTGATGTGTATCAAATATCATTATAATGATTTTTTGATAATCAATAATAAGAAAATATTATAATAATCCTCTACTTAAGTATACATCTAGCTGTATGAAACACTCTATTATAGTGTGGTGAAGAGAATACATCACCTTCTAAAGACCACTCTCTATTAATATCTACATCAACTGATTGTGCCACTTTTCGTGTTGCTCTACTCTCACAAATAATTACCTTGCCTTCTTTAAAAGCACTCTTTACCTCATTCATTCTGTCTGTAGTAACCTTGTAGTGCATTCCAATAGCAACAGCTAAGAACATCCCTACCGAAATTAATCCTTTTAGCACTGCACCTCGAGTAAAAAAAGGTCTACTTGCCACAAAAAGTGTTACTGCCAAAATAATAAAAGCGATAACTAAATACCCTGCTTCTAACTCTAAAAATTTTTCCATAAATTGCTCCTACTTTTATATAATCTTAAAAATAGTAACACAAACAAATACCCCCATAATTGACATACATCAATGGTAGAGTGTAGAAAAAAATCTATACTATTGAAAAAGTAAGTGAGGGATTTATGAAAAACTATCTATTTATTGCATTGACCATTGGTATGACTCTAATGGCATTTTTTGCCTTTCAACAAGCCAAACCAACAGCAAAAGCACCCATCTATAAAGAGATTCAAAACTACTCTCCTTACTTTATAGATAAGAGGTTTGGTGGACTACAAATTATGAGTAAAGAGGATAAAGAGTTTAAAGAAAAACCAAACAATATGGAACTTTTTCATCGCTTAGAATTCCTAGAGAAAGAGTGGGCAAAAAAACATCTTAAAATAATAAATAGAAAAGTAGTCATTACTGATAATGAGGGAGTAGAGCTTACAAGCATTGATATTTCAAATATTGAAGATGAAAATTTCATACATAGTTTTTATGGTATATAGCGATGAACCCTATTATTATGACCCTAATCTTTACCGTTGTCATGTTTATGTTTATGGCATTCCCTG
>Ga0256826_1001213_pt1 | contig 16060 bp, 13 predicted proteins | sample CV79metaG_FD_185975 | JGI IMG/M metagenome (GOLD analysis project Ga0256826, IMG submission 185975) | Hydrothermal vent microbial communities from East Pacific Rise, Pacific Ocean - CV79 | ecosystem: Environmental > Aquatic > Marine > Hydrothermal vents | place: Pacific Ocean: East Pacific Rise...
ATTCAACAACATTATAGGCATAACAACCTTAAATCACATAATTAACTATCACAAGGTTTGTGTGTTAATTGTTCAAATAGAAGACTTTAGATAAAAAGTAGAGAAATAGAGGTAGTTTTCTTAAAAAAAGTATGTATGTTTAATACGAAAATAGTCGATAACAGAACACTTTTGTGTGTTATTTGTAAGATTTTTTACATAACACACACAATGTTGCTTAAGTGAGGAGATCTTTAGGTGAGGTTTACTTAAACCTCTTAACCAAAAATATACCAATCCCGATAACAACAAATATCGCAGCAATTGATACTGCGAGAAATGTTAATGAAACTGGCTCTGCGAAGTTAGGCACTCACAACTTCTTCACAACGTTTACACGTTATATCTTCTTTATCTGCTTGGTACTTCCAACATCTTGGACATTTGTGTGCAGATGCTTTTGCTATAGTGAAAGTATCTTCATCTACTTTGAATGAACCGAGAATCTCTTCTTTCGTTTTATCTTCATAAACGCCAGATACTACGAACCAATCTTCAGCATCAGTTTTATCCATCTCTAAAGTAACTTTTGACTCAGTATAGATAACTAATTCTAAAGTACTTTTAATGATTTTCTCTTTTTTAAGACCATCAACTATAGAACCAAAACCTTCACGTGCCTTAGTCATGTACTCTGCATTAAAGTTAGACTTACCAGTTATGATTGGCTCATAAACTAGGTCAAAGATAGACTCAGCATCGCCTTTAACAACTTTAGGTGCATGTTCAATAATCTCATCACATGTGTAAGTTAAAACTGGAGCCATTAGAAGTAAAAGAGCTTTTGTTATCATAGCCATAGCACTTTGAGATGCCATTCTTCTTGGGTCAGTTTTTCCGTCACAGTAGAGTGAATCTTTAGTCATATCGATATACATACCACTTAACTCATTCGCGATAAAGTTATTAAGTGTACTCATACCGCCAACAAAGTTATACTCTGCAAATGACTTGTGAACTTCAGCAAATACAGATGAAGCTACATCTAAAATCCACTTATCAAGCTCACCCATCTCTGCATAAGGAGTGATAGCTTCAAGATCATTGATATTTGCAAGCATAATTCTAAAAGTATTTCTTAGTTTACGGTAGTTTTCACTTATCTGTTTTAAAATTCCTTGAGAAATTTTAAGGTCACCTTGGTAATCAGATGAAGCTACCCATAGACGAAGGATTTCACTTCCGTACTCTTTGAGAACTTTCTCAGGAGCGATAACATTACCCTTAGACTTAGACATTTTTTCGCCCTTGTCATCAACAGTAAAGCCATGAGTAAGAACACCTTTATATGGTGCTTTATGCTCTACTGCAGAAGATAAAAAGAGTGAAGACTGGAACCAGCCACGGTGTTGGTCAGAACCCTCTACATAGAGGTCAGCTTGGTATTCACCAGCATCGTAATTACGAGATTTTAAAACAGAGTTCCAAGTTGAACCTGAGTCAAACCATACATCTAAGATATCTGTTACTTTTTCAACTTCATCAGCTTTGTAACCTGCACCAGGGTAGAGTAGTGAAGCTATATCCATAGAGTACCAAGCATCACTCCCTTGCATCTCAAAAATCATAGCTACATAGTTGAGAACTTTCTCATCAAATATAACTTCACCAGTCGCTTTTACTCTGAAAAAAGCGATAGGAACACCCCAGTCACGTTGACGGCTTATACACCAGTCAGGACGATTTTCAACCATAGAAGTAAGACGTTTACGACCAGTCTCAGGAACAAAAAGAGTTTTTTCTATCTCATCTAAAGCGATGTTACGTAGAGTTTTATCTTCACCTTCTGGTTTTTCATCTACAGATATAAACCACTGTCTAGTTGCTCTAAAGATAAGAGGTGTATGTGAACGCCAGCAGTGAGGGTATGAGTGAGTGAACTTAGATACTTTAAGAACTGCATCACCCATTAACTCGATAATATCATCATTTGATTTAAAGATATGACGACCTAAAAAATCTTCGGCATTTGGAATAAGACTGTCACGAACGATAGTGTTGTCAAAACAACCAGTCTCATCAACAGGCATAACAACTTCTAAGTCGTATATAAGACCAACACGGTAGTCATCTTCACCATGACCTGGAGCAGTATGCACACAACCAGTACCACTATCCATAAGAACATGCTCGCCTAAAATGATGCGAGATTCACGTTTGTTAAGAGGGTTTATAGCCTTACAGTTTTCAAACTCTGTCGCTTTAAAAGTTTGAACCACTTTCCCACTGATAACTTCTTCTTCAATCATAGAATTAAAAAGCTCTTTTGCAACTATGTACCCAGTGTCAGTAAGAACATACTCTTCTTCAGGGTTCATAGATATACCAGTATTTGCAGGTATAGTCCAAGGCGTAGTAGTCCAGATAACTGGAGCAGCTTTTCCTGTGATGTTTAGTTTTGCTTTTGCATCAGCATCTAACTCAAATGCTATGTAAATAGAGTGAGACTCTTTATCTTCATACTCAACTTCTGCCTCAGCAAGTGCAGTTCTCTCAGCCCATGACCAAAATACAGGTTTACTTCTTTCAATAAGAAGACCTTTTTTAGCTACACCACAAAGTGTACGGTAAATATTTGCTTCAAACTTATAGTCCATAGTTACGTATGGCTTGTTCCAGTCGGCTAAAATACCAAGAGTTTTAAACTCATCTTTCTGAATATCTACAAATTTTGCAGCATGTGCACGACAAAGTTTACGAATCTCGGCAGTCTCAAGAAGTTCTTTCTTCTTTTTTCCACCAAGTTTTTTTTCAACTTGTTGCTCTATAGGTAGACCATGACAATCCCAACCTGGAGTAAAACGAACTGACTTACCATTGAAGTAGTTATGTTTAACGATGATATCTTTAAGAACTTTGTTCAGTGCATGACCGATATGAATGTGACCATTTGCATAAGGAGGTCCATCGTGCAGAGTGAACTTAGGTGCATCTTTACGATTGGCTTTCATCTTCTCGTAAACTTTTGTTTCATCCCAAGCCCCGTAGCGTTTAGGTTCATTGTTGATTAAGTTTCCGCGCATTGCAAAAGTAGTAGTTGGTAAAAGTAGTGTGTCTTTGTAATCCATTAGCTATAGTTCCTAAGGGTGTAAATTTTTTGGATTATATCTATAATATATTGAAAAACTGATAAAGCGATAAATTTGGCTCTTCTTAAACGTCTATTCCAGTGATTCTTTTTTTGATAATGAGTTTATCTTCGTACATATTTTTGTCAGCATTTTCTATTACTTCAGGGAGTGTTTCACCCTCTGAAAATGAGATGCCACCTATTGAAAAACTGACTCTAAACATTACATTGTGTGCTTTAAGTTTTTTCTTTAATATACTCTCTCTTATATCATTAACTTTTTTAAGTGCACTATGAAGTGTATATTTTGAATTAAATACGATAATAAACTCGTCACCACCATAACGGATGATATTTTGTTCACTCTTTTTTAATTCATTAGCGATATACATGAGAACTTTATCCCCTAAAATATGTCCGTGTGTATCATTGATTATTTTAAAGTAATTAAGGTCTATCATAATCAAAACACCTTTCTCTACAAAAGTATTGTTCGTTTCATTGAGAAGGTTGTCATGGAGCCATTTTCTATTATAGGCTTGAGTGAGTTCATCTTTGTAAACAGCTTCTTTTAACTTTTCAATTTCTTCTCTGAGAGACTGTGTCTCTTCAAGGACTTCACTTAAAAGTGCTTCATCTTTATCTTTTATAGCACTAATAGCTTTATTAGTAGTGATACTGAGACGAGAGGCATTTTTAGAGGTCATAGATTGTAAGCTTGAAAGAGTTGAACATTCTGTTTTCATAATATCATAAGACAAATCTGCTTCATTTTCAATCGTCTGACCATGATCTGTTGCACACTGTGTAAATATTGAGGCATAAACGCTTGGTGTAACTATTGACATTTGATCAATAGAATTTTTCGTTTCATTTGAAATTACATGAAGTATCTTATTCTCAGTAGTCACTTTATATCCTTAATATTCATATACAGATATAGTATCAAAATATTATTTAAAGTAATATTTTGAAGACAATCTTAAAATGGCTGTTTAAGTATAATACAGCTATTATTTTTAAAATATTGCAAACTTAGCATAAAGGCTTTAAAACTATGAAGTTACATCTTATACTGATTGGAAATAAGTTCGTGTACAACAGACCCCTAAAAGAGTATGTACTACGATCAATTGAAAAAGGGAGTGACTTTATTGACTCTATCACTTACTTTAAAAGTAGTGACAATTCTCTCTTTCTTTATCTTGAGGAGCGATTAAACAGTGAAGATAAATTTATTATAATTACAAGTAAGAAGAACTTTCCCACAGTTGGTAAGCTTATTTGTACAGCAACTAGTGATAATCAGATAGTTCGTGATGGAATGCTGGTTCCTCAAAAAGCCTCTCTGTTTGAAGAGAGATCTTACTTGTTAGAGTATAACAACACGGTTGTAAATGTTATGCAAGTTGATGAAGGCGAAGAACTTCCTACTCTTTTACTTCAAAGTAAAAATACAAAAGCGACAGTTCATGTTTTTAATGAAGATAAAGAGAGTTTAGTGAGTATACTCAACCCCATTGCACAAATGTATGAGGTGAATTTCGATGTAACTAAGGAGGTGGAAGGATGGTTAAGAGTTGATGTATCTTCAAAACGTTACGGTGATATATCTAAGTTTATTAATGGAGCAAAAAATCTTTTACCAAAAAAACTTATTCCATCTTCAAATGTAATCCTCTATATAATTGAAAAACTTTCCTTGCTGGATAAGAAGATTAGCTTTGCTGAGAGTTGCAGTGGTGGACTACTCTCTTACTATTTTACAAAAGAAAATGGTACTTCTAAAATACTTGATGGTTCTCTCATAACTTATTCAAACGACTTAAAAGAGAACTGGTTAGCAGTTTCGCATGATACTTTAGTACAAAATGGTGCAGTAAGTGATGAGGTGGTTAAGGAGATGAGTGAGGGTGCTATGAATGTTAGTAGTGCAGACTATACTCTATCAATCAGTGGAATAGCTGGTGATGCTGGAGGTACTATAGAGAAACCTGTAGGTACTGTATTTATTGGAGCAAGAAGTAAAACTAAAAACATAGAGGAACATTTAATTTTCAATGGTGATAGGAATTATGTACAACATCAGAGTGCTTTATATGCCATTAAAATGCTCTTACTTTTGGATAAAGATGTCTTTTTCTAAATTTGTACGAAATTATCTTGACATTTAAGGACTGTTTGTCTATAATTTCGACCTCTTAACATTAAGAGACAAAATGTCTTGTTAGCTCAGCTGGTAGAGCACGTCACTTTTAATGATGTGGCCGATGGTTCGAATCCATCACAGGACACCATTTTTAAATTAAATAATATATGCGGTGGTAGCTCAGCTGGTTAGAGTACCTGCCTGTCACGCAGGGTGTCGAGGGTTCGAGTCCCTTCCACCGCGCCACTTTATTTAGTTTAATTTTGGGCGTTTAGCTCAGTTGGTAGAGCGCTACCCTTACAAGGTAGATGTCACTGGTTCGAGTCCAGTAATGCCCACCATTGTTAACAAACCTTTCGTTAATGAAAGTACAGTGACCCTTTCGTCTAGTGGCCAAGGACACTATCACTTCATGGTAGGAACAGAGGTTCAAATCCTTTAGGGGTCGCCACTTTAGTTTGGTGTTAGAAAATTTAAAATGGGCGTTTAGCTCAGTTGGTAGAGCGCTACCCTTACAAGGTAGATGTCACTGGTTCGAGTCCAGTAATGCCCACCATTTTAAAACACTTTCTTTATATGCGCGGTGGTAGCTCAGCTGGTTAGAGTACCTGCCTGTCACGCAGGGTGTCGAGGGTTCGAGTCCCTTCCACCGCGCCACTTCTTTTTGATTATTTGCACTTAACTTTTCAACTCACATACTTAGTGTATGCTTCGTTAAAAACTTAAGCACAACTAATTCAAAAACAAGAAACTTCTTAGTCTTTTAGTAAGACTTTGTTTGCCGACATAGCTCAGTTGGCTAGAGCAGCTGATTTGTAATCAGCAGGCCCGGGGTTCAAATCCTCGTGTCGGCACCATCTAAACTACACCATGCGGGTGTAACTCAGTGGCTAGAGTTCCTGCCTTCCAAGCAGGCTGTCGAGGGTTCGAATCCCTTCACCCGCTCCATTCTTACCCAAGCAATTCATTTTTAATCTAAAAAGTAACAATAACAAATATATTTTCTTATATTATGATAAATTAATAGAAAATTAATTTATCATAATATATAATCTAATTATAAATAAAAAGGAAACATAAATGAACAACACTATTAAATTAGGTTTATTAACACTTGTAGTAAGTATTCTTGCTACTGGTTGTGCTCAAAAGGTACGTATTAAGGCTTTAAACCCTGCAGAAGTAGGAGAAATGGCATCTAAGAAAAAAGTTGCAATTAGTAACTTTAAAGATGATACAGTTGGCCTTTCTGGTAAAATTGAAGCACAAATTTCAAAACAGAAACTTGATAAGCAGAGATATTTTACAGTTCTTAGTAGAAAAGATATGGCAAAAGTTATCTCTGAGCAAAAACTTCAATCTTCTGAGTTAATGGATGAAGCTACAAGTGCTAAAGTTGGTAAACTTATTGGTGCACAAGCAATCATCAATGGTGAAATCGCTTCAGCTAATGCTGAAAGTTCTTCATATATGGAAGATAGAGAAAAATGTCTTCAGTATTACAAAGATGGTAGTGGTTGTGCTAGATATAGATACTACAAAGTTAAATGTGATACAACTCAAGCAACTGTATCTGCAAACATTAACATTGTAAACGTTGAAACTGGTGCTATCATTTATGGTGATACATTAAGTAAAGAGTACAGTGCTGATTCATGTAAAGCTGGAAAAAGTAGTTTTGGCTTAATCACTATGGATACTGGACCAAAACAGATTCTTTCTAAAAAACAAGCTTTAAATAGATTAGCATCTGCAATCGCTGCTGAATTTGTATATAAACTAACTCCAAACTATGTTTACTTTAGTGTTGGACTTATTGAAGCTATCGAACTTGAAGATGCAACAGATGCTCAAAATAAAAAATTTGAAGTAGCATTACAGTATATTAAAGCTGCTCGTTATGATAAATCTAAAAAATTACTTCAAGGTCTAATGGATGAATTAGACGGTAAAAGTTATGCAGTTGCTTATGTTTATGGTGTTATCTATGAAGCAACAGGTGATTTTGATAAAGCAAAAGAACTTTACATTGTAGCTGATGACTTAACAGTTGAGCCCGTTCCTGAAATCAATTTAGCTATGAATAGAATTGATGGTCTTATTGAAAAAAGAGATGAAGCTAGAAAGCAAATGAATGCTAAGTAAAACAAATTCGTTTTTAGTTCTTCTTACAACGATATTTGCAATAACTTTTAGTGGGTGTGGTGGCGCAAAGCCAGCACCTGCTAAAATTCCAACTCCTAAATGGATCACATCTGTTCTTCCCTCTGATACTACTACCACTATGTACGGTATGGGAATTGAGAAAAATAGAGAAATGGCTATCAATGCTGCACTCTCAGATATGATTGCTAAACTAGGAACAAATATTGAGTCTATATATCACACAGATCAAAAAGTTACTAACTCTTACTCTTCACTCGAAGCTCGTTATATCATCAAAGCAGAAGTTTCTAAAATCAAAGTCAATAATTATAAAGTTATAAAGTCTCATAAAATGAACTATAGAGAATTTGCCGTAATGATCCAAACTGATAAAAAGAAGTTCGCTGATGGTTTAAAAGCTGACTTACTGACTAAGAAAAAAAGTATAGAGCAGAAGTATGTGGCACTCTCCTCTCGTGATGTATTATCAAAGTATAATGGCAAAAAAGCTCTTTGGTTACAAGCGGATAAACTTACACCAATGATACTTATGATTGCTCAGTTGGATGCAACTTTTGATAAAAATGCAAATACAAAGTTTGTTGCAGAAAAACAACAAGAATTCTTAGCACAAGAAAAAAGTTTAAAATTTTATGTAGATAGTGATGCCAAATCAGCAGCTTTTGGAGATAAGATTAAAAATTATCTCGCTCAACATGGCTTTAAAGTTGTAAACTCTTCATCAAATGCAGTAAAGATAAAACTTAAAACTACACAAAATATTACAAGAGGTAATATTCGTATAGCTGTTTTAACTCTTAATGTTGGCGTTTATGACAAATCTGATAGAATTGGAGGAAAGACTATTATTCTCAAAGAAAGATATAACTCTTCACTTCCAAGTGTATATAAAAATGCAGCTATTCATCTTGAACAAGATATTAAAGCTCAGGGTATAAATGAGCTTATTGGTATCAACTTAGATATCAACTAAGCAAGTTTTCTTAAAAACTTTTTACTACAAGAGTCTAGCTTTTTAGCTAGTTCTCTTGACTCTCTTTTTGTGATGTGTCTATTTGCACTAGCAAGGTAAATCTCTTTTTTCGTTAAATATACATGTCTCATTTTTGATCCTTTATGTATCTATTAAAAGAAGTATGTCAAAAATAAGTGTGGAAATAGTGAGACTAGAGGAAACTTTTTGTACCGCGGTTATCGTACATGTCTTTAAATCTAAATGTTATGAGATTTTGCATAATAGCAAAGAGAATCATGAAGTTTAAGAAGCTACTTCCCCCATAACTAAACATAGGAAGAGGTACTCCAACAACCGGAGCATATCCTATGGTCATTGAAATATTTACCCCCATATAGATAAAAATCATAAAACTGATAGAGACTGTGACTACTTTTATGTAATAATCAGTATTAAATATGCTAAGACTTAGGAGATGTAAAATAAGTACTGAGTAGAGTGTTATAAGAGCAAGGGCTCCTAAAAATCCAGTTCTTTCAACAACAAAAGCAAAAATAAAGTCACTTGTAGCAATTGGCAGGAACTTCATCTGAGTTTGTGTAGACTCTTCTTTAGAGTTTCCAGTCCATCCACCAGAACCTATGGCAATGATTGATTGTTGTACATGGTAAGAGGGTTTCTCACTTAAAAAATCGTTTATACGAACTTTTTGATAATCATGAATAATAAAAGTATAAGCAATTGGTATAAACACGAGTACACCAACTGCAATAGTAGCCAAAATCTTCCAGTATACACCTACAAAAAAGAGAACACCATAGCCAATAAGGAGTAAAACAATAGCAGTCCCTAAGTCGGGTTCTCTAGCTATAAGAAAGAATGGAAGTAAAATATAAAAACTCAATTTTCCAAACTCTTTTAATCTGTAGCCATTAATTGGAGGGGGTGTTTTATTTATCAAATATGCTAGCATTAAAATGAGGGCTGGTTTAACAAACTCTGATGGCTGAATTGTAGCGTTTACAAAGGGGAGTTCTATCCATCTTTGTGCACCAAGACGAGCGTGACCAAAAAACTCAACAGCTAAAAGTAAAATAATATTTGCCCAATAGATGAGCGGTATCATCCACGACATACGTCTAATAGGAAGAAAAAATACGAGAGTAAATACCATAAAGGCTACACCAACATAAGCACTCTGCTTATCAGCAAGGGCTGGAACAACTTCTCCGATAAGCCAATTTGAAGTAATTATGAGTGGTAATATAAGTATAAGAGAAAAAAAGTCAAATTGTGTTAAAATACCCTTATCAAATCTCCACAAGTTTATAACTCCAAAAATAAATTAATAAGATTGTATCATAAAGGTAATAAAATAGAATGAAAATAGAAGAATACATATGTCAAAATCCAGAGCGTTTAGATACTTTTCTCTCAAAAGAAATAGGTCAGACTCGTTCACAAATATCGGCTTTAATCAAATCAAACAGTGTTTGGGTAGATAATAAACAAGTAGCACGTCCTGGTGTAAAACTAAAAATAGACCAGAAAGTTCGTGTAGAGTTCCCAGAAGCTAAAGTAGCAAAAGCATTAGATGTTGATTTTGATGTTGAAATACTTTTTGAAGATGATGATGTTTTAGTTATAAATAAACCAAGTGGTGTGACTGTTCACCCTGCACCAAGTGTAAAAGATGCAACATTAGTTGACTGGCTTAAACACAAGGGTATTAGACTTTCAACAATTAGTGGAGAAGAGCGTCATGGAATTGTTCACCGTTTAGATAAGGGAACAAGTGGAACTATGGTTATTGCTAAAAATAACGATGCTCATGAGTATCTTTCTGCACAGCTGAAAGATAAAAGCATGGGACGTTATTATATAGCAGTCCTCTCTCCACCTCTTAAAGATGATATTACAGTTATTGAAGGTAATATTGGAAGAAGTGCCAACAATCGTCTTAAAATGTCATGTGGAATGGAACACAAAAAGGCTGCAAAAACTATGTTTAAACAGTTAGCTCTTAGTCCAGACGAAAAGACTCAACTTGTTGCTTGTAAACTTTTTACAGGACGTACTCATCAAATTCGTGTTCACTTAGAGACTATTAACCGTCATATCATTGGCGATCATATCTATGGAATAAACCCTCACATGGAGAACGCGGAACGTATTTTGCTTCATGCTTATATGATTTATTTCATTCATCCTACTACGAAAAAACTAGTAGAATTCAAGGCACCATTTGATGCTTATATGCAAGAAAAAGTAGATAAAAAATTTAATTTGGAGAGTTTAAATGAAGTTATGGATACAGAGTACATCATTAACAGCTTTACTACTGATTCTTAGTTCGTGTGCTGGAGTCTCTCCCTCACCAACAAAAGAAGCAACTATTGACGCAACTCTTCCAAATATTGTCTTAACTAATCATGGCAAAATTGTTGGTATGACTAGTGTCGCTTTTGAGTGGAAAAGTCTAGAAGATTCAAGAGTAGAAGGTATTTATATTTATAAACAAGTGCCAACTACAGAGGGTACAAGTGAACTTGTGTACTTTAAGACAATTAACTCTAGATTTAAGACTCATTATGTTGATAATAAGGTCCAACCTGACACTCGTTATGCATATGCATTTAAAACATTTAGTGAAGATGCTGAAGGTAGGATGAGTAAAAGTGTAGCAGTTAATACTCTACCTGTCTTAGAATCTGTTTCATGGATAGATAAGATTACAGGACTCCCTCGTGTGGCTAAAATAATCTGGCGTCCACACTCAAATGAGAAAGTAAAATCTTACATCGTAGAACGTAAAACTCTTGAAGATGAAACATGGCAAAAAGTTGAAACTATAAATGGGCGTTTAAACGCTGAGTTTGTTGATGAAGATTTAAATGATAACTATGTGTATATGTATAGAGTAAGAGTTCTTACTTTTGATGATATACTCTCAACACCATCTCAAATAGTAAAAGTTGTAACAAAAGCACTTCCAATAAGTGTAACTGGTATTACAACTACGACTACACTTCCAAAAGAGATAAAGATTACTTGGTCAAAATCAACTCAAGAAGATTTTACACGTTACTACCTTTACAAGAGTACAAAAATTGATGGCAACTATGAGCTAATAGCTAAACTACATAATAATCATTTTCTAGATAAAATAGATGAAGATGGGAAAACATTCTTTTATAGAGTAAGTGTTGTAGATACTGATGGGCTTGAGAGTATTAATGATAAAAACTCTATCCAAGGGATGACACTCTCTAGACCAAATGCACCTGCCTTAGTGGAAGCAAAACTTGTGAAAAATGTAGTTGAACTGCAGTGGAGTAAGACTGATCCTCGTTCAAACTCATATATTGTTGTCAAAAACCATAAAAAAGGTTGGTTTGATGAAAATAATGAAGAGTTTACAGGAATCAAGTCTGGTAAGTTTATAGATAAAAACATAGAACCAAATAGTACTTACTCTTATACTGTTTTTGCATTAGATTCTAACGGTATTAAGTCAGAGACAAGTAGTGTAGCTGTTATTGTTACACCAGAATCTACAACAATAGTAAAAGCACCAAAAGAAGAAGTTAGAGAAGAAAAAGTTGTAGCACCTGTTGTTAAAGAAGAAGTTCAAGATGTGGTTGAAGCTTCTGATGATTTAGATTTAAGTGGATTATAATTAATGCCTCATTTACATATTAAAGAGTTTAAAACTCTAGAATTTCCTTCGTCTCATGATGAAGTGGCGTTTAACTTTATCTCAACTAATGCTAACAATGAATCTGAAAAGATGATTTCGGTTAGTGTAGAGGGTGAAGAGTTCTTTCTTTTAGCTAAAGAAGAAGAGAACCGTACACTCCTAAAGACTGACAAACTGACTCGTCCAGCTTCTATCTATAATGTTCACCGTGCTTTAAATGCTTATGCAAATGCTGCAGGACTAGAAATCTTAGCTTCAAATGTTTTAAGTGGTGCAAAAAATGAGCACTTGGAAAAAGTAACTGCTCTGAAAAAAATAGAGTATTTTGCAGATAGTTTTCCAACTGATAGAGAAGTTAGAATAGAAGTTGGTTTTGGTTCAGGTCGTCACTTACTTCACCAAGCAGTAAATAATCCTGAGATTCTTTTTATAGGTATCGAAATTCATAGACCTTCGATAGAACAAGTACTCAAACAAGTAGCTATCCAAGAGTTAGATAACCTTTTAGTTCTTGATTATGACGCTAGACTTTTTATGGAGTTAGTACCTTCAAATATAGTTGGAAAAGTTTATGTTCATTTTCCTGTGCCTTGGGATAAAAAACCCCATAGAAGAGTAATAAGTACATCTTTCATAGAAGAGTCTCGTCGTGTTTTAAAAGTAGATGGTAGACTAGAGTTAAGAACAGACAGTGAGAACTACTATGCTTACTCTTATGAGACTTTTATTAACTTCAATAAGACTGTTTTACATATAAACAAGAACAAAGATATTGCTATTGTTTCAAAGTATGAAGATAGATGGCGTAAGATGGAAAAAAATATTTATGATGTAACTATGATAAATGAAGAAGAATCAGAAACACTTAGTATTGAAGGAAGTTTTGAGTTTTCAAAAGATAAAGCACCTTTTGAGACACTTCTAAAACTACATAAAACTACTGAGCGTTTTGAGGATGGATTTATTCACTTTGAGAGAGCTTATACACTAGCCGATGGAATAATGCTTCGTCTTTCTATGGGTAGTTTTGATAGACCTGAACATCTTTACCTAATAATAAAAAAAGATTTAGTATCTTACTACCCAGACTTACCTTTAAAGTCTCGAAGTAATCTTAAAGCACATAGACATCTTGACAAGGTTTTAAATGGATAAAGTAATAGTTGCAGAGAATTTATCGCTTTCATACTCTAAAGATGAGACTATCATCAACAAAGTAAACTTTAGTATTGACTCTGGTAGTTTCGTTTTTATAACGGGTGCTAGTGGTAGTGGAAAATCAACACTTTTAAAGTCTCTTTATGGAGCTCTAAAGCCTCAAGAAGGAAGCTTGATAGTCGCTGGAGTTGAACTAAAAGGTGTAAATAAATCTAAACTAAACTTACTTAGAAAACATACCGGTATAGTTTTTCAAGATTATAAACTTGTTAAAGAGTGGACAGTAGAAAAAAATATCTCTCTTCCTCTTATCATCGGTGGTTATGATAAAACACGAACACAAGAACAGGTAGAAAAACTTTTAAAACATATCAGACTTAAACATCAGTCTGGAAAATATCCTAAAGAGTTAAGTGGTGGGGAACAGCAACGCGTGGCCATGGCAAGAGCACTTTCTCATAATCCTATTCTTATCTTAGCTGATGAGCCAACAGGAAACCTTGATGATTACTCATCTGACCTTATTTGGAATCTTTTAGTAGGTGCTAACACGGACTTAGACTCAACTGTAATCGTTGTAACACACCATATTCCAGAAAATATGAATATTGATTATAAACATTTTCATATTGAGTACGGGAGTATACATGAAGTCGTTTAGAAATCATCTCTCTTTAGTTGTAGCACTTTTAAGTATTCTTTTTTCTCTTCAGACATTTATTATCGTAGATAGGTCTATCAATGCTTATAAACAAAACCTTGCACAAAACTACTCTTTAGTAGTTGTAAGCCAAAAGAATTTAAAAGAAAAAGATATTATAAAAAAGAGTCCCCTTATAGTTTCACTAGAATCTCTCTCTCCTGATGGGGTGATTAAACGCCTAAATGCTGGAATTGATAAAAATAGTATCTCAATTTTAAAACTATCTCTTCCTAAGTTTTATAAATTGAAACTAAAAACTTATCCATCTCCTAGTGAAATAGATAAGATAACAAAAGCCTTATTAAAAAATAGTTCTATTATTAAAGTGGAGTCATTTTCTAAAACACATGATACTACATATAAATTATTACTCTTGTTTAAGACAGTTATCTCAGTTCTGGCGTTTAGTGTTGGAATCGTGACAATACTTTTAGTCTCTAAAGAGATGAAAATATGGCAACTTAAACATAATGAACGAATGAGTATTATGGGGCTTTTTGGTGCTCCTACTTGGCTTAGTTCCGCAGTACTTTTTAGACTTGCAATTGTCGATGCATTAGTTGCAACAGTTTTAGCATTTTTAGTTTTTATGTATATCTCTTCTACATCATGGATTAGTGAGCAGTTTAGTAGTATCGGTATCGATGTAGTTGTTTTTGATGTTTTAAAAGACACCTCAGTAATGTTTGGTCTTGCAATGGCACTCTCTATTTTACTCGCAACATTAATAGTTCTTAGTCATAAAGAAGAGGTCTAATGCGTTTATTTCTTGCTTTTTTACTACTACTTACATTTGCTCAGGCAAAAAGTAGTACAGATAAAGAGATAAAAAAGACGAGTACAAAAATAAAATCATACTCAAAAAACTACTCTCGTCTGAATAAAAAAATGTCTCAAACAGCAAACAAAATTTTACTGCAAAAGAGAAGTCTTGTCAAACAAGAAAAGTATTTAAAAGCATTGAAAAAAGAGTTAGCACTTAAAGAATTAAGCTACAAAGATAATACTTCTCAACTTAAAATGATGAAAAAATCTCAAAAAGACCTTCAAAGTAAACAAGATAAAATTGAAACAACACTTACTCATGTTATAGCAAAAACAGTCTCCCTTTCTGTAGTCTTAGATGAGTCATCTACTCAAAATGTGGACTCTTTAATAGAGTATGAAGTTTTAAAAGCTATGTTGAAAAAAGAGAAACAAAAGGCGAGTGTTTTGAGTAAACAGTTCTTATCTAACTCAAAAGATATTGACTTTTTAAATCAACATGCAAGTAGTCTTGAAGTCGCTATCTCAAATATAGACCAAAAAAGAAAAAAGCTTTTAAAAACAAAATCAGCAAATAAAAAAGCACTTAAGAAACTAACTGCTGCAAAAAAGTCTTATAAAAAAGAACTCAAAAAAATGCTCAACAGACAGAGTAGTTTAAAAAGAACACTTGCTAAATTAAATCTAATAAAAGTAGATGAGAGAAAAAAAGCTTCCCAAGAAGCTGAACGTAAAAAAGCATTTAGTAAAAAGAAAATAGTACTTGATAAAAATCCTGTCAAAGTTAAAAAACTTGGTAGTTCTTATCAAGCAGTCAAGACAAAAAAGTATAGAGGTAGAAAAACTATAGCACCTCTTGATTCATATACTATTACTAAAAAGTATGGAACTTACACAGACCCTATTTATGGTATCAAAATTTTTAATGAGTCTATATCTTTAAAACCTAGATCTCCAAACGCCAAGGTTAAAACTGTTTTTAATGGTAAAGTTGTTTATGCTGATAAGACTGCTGTTTTAGATAATATTGTCATTATTGAACACAGTGGAGGGTTGCATACTATCTATGCTAATCTTTCTCAAATAAGTCCTAATATCAAAAAAGGTAAGAAAATTAAAAAAGGTTACACAATAGGAAGAGTCTCAGATGAACTCATCTTTGAAGTGACTCAGAAATCTTTTCATATTAATCCTATAAGACTCTTTAAGTAATATTTAAGCATATAAGTATTATATTTACTTATATTGTTAAAGGAGTTGTTATGGAGCCCTCTATAAATAGTGCCAAAATTTTATCTTTAATTTTTATTACTTTTCTTTTAAATTCTTGTGGAGGAGAGGAGAACTCTTCTCCT
>Ga0256826_1001214_pt1 | contig 16054 bp, 21 predicted proteins | sample CV79metaG_FD_185975 | JGI IMG/M metagenome (GOLD analysis project Ga0256826, IMG submission 185975) | Hydrothermal vent microbial communities from East Pacific Rise, Pacific Ocean - CV79 | ecosystem: Environmental > Aquatic > Marine > Hydrothermal vents | place: Pacific Ocean: East Pacific Rise...
CTATCTTACTCCTCAACGAAGCCGACCAGTTTTTAGGAGCACGTAGTAGTGGAACTATAACCGGTGCAGACCAGATGCATAACCAGATGCAAAACATCTTCTTAGAGCAGATAGAGAACTTCCGTGGTATGCTCATAGCAACTACAAACCTGCTAGAGAACATAGACAAAGCCTTTTCACGCCGTTTTAACTATAAAATAGAGTTTAAACGCCCAAACAAAGAGCAGAGAGAACAACTCTGGGAGTTAATGCTCCCTGAAGATGCTCCTTATGAGAAAAAGTTTGACTTACAAGAGTTAGCAACTTATGACTTAACTGGTGGACAGATAAACCTTATAGTGAAAAATACAGCTTATAAAGTAGCCGTTAGAGAAAAACCCCTCTTCACAACACAGGACTTTATAGATGAGATAAACCGTGAGAAAGATGCAAACTTCGACAGCGAAAAGACACTAGGATTTTTGAGTAAGTAAAAGGGAGATATGCTATAATCTCTTTTACTAAAATATCACAAAATTTAAACATCGGACAACTTACTTGACTGCACTCACAAAAGAGACAAAACTCACACTTTTTTACATTTTAATAGCCTTTACTTTTTCAGTTCTCATGCGTCTTATCTGGGTTTATCAGTTTCAAGGGTATGAGCCGTTTATGTTTAATGGCCAGTTTATGATAAACACTAATGATGGGTACTACTGGGCTGAGGGTGCACGAGATCTTATTTCTGGAGCTACTACAAACCCATCAGGAGTTGAGTACTTTGACAAGTTTCACCAGCCAAACGACCTTTCATCAGTTGCAACAGCAGCAGCACAACTTACAGCTTTTTTTGTAAAAGTACTTCCTTTTTCTTTTGAAACAGTCATATTCTATCTGCCAGTATTTTTAAGTTCACTTGTTGTTATTCCTATTATTCTCATCTCTAAAACTTTAAAAAACTTAGAAATGGGGCTAATTGCAGCACTTTTAGCATCTATTACTTGGAGTTATTACAACCGTACTATGGCCGGTTACTATGATACTGACATGCTTAATATTGTAATGCCAATGTTCTTACTCTGGTCTATAATCTGGGCTATACAAACGAACAAAGATATCTATATTCTTATTACAGCACTTGATATTTTAGTTTATAGATGGTGGTATCCACAGAGTTATTCACTAGAGTTCTCATTTTTTGGACTTATACTTGGGTATGCTGTTATCTTTGATAGAAAAAATCTATACAACTATAAGCTTTTAGCCATTATGATGCTAGCAATGATGAACGGAGATGGAATCTTCCGCTTGGTTCTTGTAGTGTCAGCTTTTTATCTTTTTGTGAATAAAAAGTTTGATCAGTATGTTTTTCATATTTTAGGGGTGTCTATAGCAGCATTCTTTATATCTGGAGGATTTGATCCTATTTGGGTACGGCTAAAATTGTATGTGTTCAGTGAGGCTATTAGTGTTGGAGAAGAGGGGCTTAAGCTACACTTTTTTACTGTTATGCAGACCATCCGTGAAGCAGGGCACATTCCATTTGAAACTTTTGCAAATCGTATAAGTGGTAACACTATAACTTTTATACTCTCACTTGGAGGATATCTTTACCTTGCTTTTAAACACAGAGTAATGCTTCTGGCTCTTCCTTTAGTAGGACTAGGCTTCATGGCTTATATTGGAGGACTGCGTTTTACTATATATGCAGTACCTATCTTAGCATTTGGTATTGCATTTCTTATTACTGAACTAGCTTCAAAAATGCCAACACAAAAGTTAAAAGTACTGAGTATGGTAGTGTTCACTCTAGCTATTCTTTTTCCAAACTATAAACATATAGATGGTTATAAAGTACCAACAGTTTTTAACTCTACAGAGGTAAAAGTACTAGATACTCTAAAATCAAAAGTAGATAGAGAAGATTACTTCGTAGGTTGGTGGGACTATGGTTATCCTATGAGATACTATAGTGATGTAAAAACACTTGGTGATGGTGGAAAGCATAGTGGAAGTGTAAATTTTCCTATAAGTTACATCCTAACGCAACCTCAAGAAGAGGCTGCAAAAATGGCAAGATTAGATGTTGAGTTTACTGAAAAAACTTTTGAGTATGTAAAAGAGAACAAACAGGCCATAGAAGATAAAAATCTTACTGTATTTTCAAATATAGAGCAGATGACAAAAGAGTATGGTTTTAGCGATACAAACGACTTTTTACTCTCTCTTGAGACAGATATAAAACTACCTGAAAAAACAAGAGATATTTATCTCTATTTACCATTTAAGATGCTGAGTATACTTCCTACTGTAACACTTTTTTCAAACCTTGACCTTATGACTGGTCAAAAAGGAAACCAGCCATTTTTCTTTATGAGTCGTAACTTTAAAGATATGGGAAGTAAGATAAATTTTGGACGAGGTATTTATCTCGATAAAACAAATTCTCAGCTAATCATAGGGAAAAATAGTAGACCTATAAATAGGTTTATAAAAACTACTTATGACAAGCAGATGAAGCTACAAGTACAGACACAAGTTATAAATCCAACATCAAATTTAAATGTTATTTACATGTCAAACTACAATACATTTCTCATTTTGGACGAAAAGATGTATAATTCCACATATATTCAACTAATGGTGTTAGAAAATGCTAATAATAAGTTGTTTGAAGCGGTTACTTTAAACCCTCAAGTGAAAGTCTATAAACTAAAAATATAAGGAAAAAAATGTCTACAATAAAAAAATGTCTATTCCCAGCAGCAGGATACGGAACAAGATTCCTACCAGCTACAAAAGCTATACCAAAAGAGATGCTACCAGTTCTCACAAAACCACTTCTACAGTATGGTGTAGAAGAGGCTATAGATGCTGGGCTTAACACTATGGCTATAGTTACTGGACGTGGTAAACGCTCTATTGAAGATCATTTTGACATTAGTTATGAACTTGAACATCAGATAAAAGGGACGGCTAAAGAGTCTTACTTAACTGAAATAAGAAAGGTTATAAATGCTTGTACTTTCTCTTATACTCGCCAAGTAGAGATGAAGGGTTTAGGTCATGCCATACTTACAGGTGAAACTCTCATAGGAAATGAGCCTTTTGCGGTAGTTCTTGCCGATGACCTTTGTGACAATGGGGCTGATGGTGTACTTTCTCAAATGGTTAAGCTTTATGAGAAGTATAAGTGCTGCATAGTTGCCGTAGAAGAGATTCCACCTGAAGATAGTAACAAGTATGGTGTTATAGCCGGTGATGCTATTAAAGATACAAGTTATAATGAAGGTGCACTTGTGAGAGTAAATGACATGGTAGAAAAACCAGCACCAGAGGATGCACCATCTAACCTTGCTATTATTGGTCGTTATATCTTAACTCCAGATATTTTTGATGTTCTTCGTGAGACAAAGCCTGGTAAAGGTGGAGAGATTCAGATAACAGATGCTCTTTTAGAGATGGCAAAAATAGGAAAAGTTATAGCTTACAAGTTTGACGGAACACGTTTTGACTGTGGAAGTGTAGATGGTTTTGTAGAAGCTACAAACTACTTTTATAACAAGAGTAACGCATAAACTATGAAGTACAAAGATAACTTTAACCCAACTATATCGGACAATGAACTCTTTATAAATATACTTAAAGAGAAAGAGCATATAGGCTACTACAACCTTGCAAACCAAGATGTAGAAGCTTACAAAGAGTATGCTAAAAGTGTAAAACAAAAAAATATAGTAGTTATTGGTATAGGGGGGAGTACTCTTGGAACTTATGCAATTTATAAGTTCTTAAAACACTCAAGAGAGCTTACTAAAAAACTCTTTTTCTTAGAGACAACAGACCCTATAGATATACAGTCTAAACTAGAAGACATTGACCTAAGGGACACTCTTTTTATTGTTATCTCCAAATCTGGTTCTACTGTAGAGACTATCTCTATCTTTAAGTATATTCACTCTCTTGTTGAGATAAATGCGAACAATACTCTTATAATCACAGAAGATGATTCTAAACTAAACACTTATGCTCAGAAAAATGGCATGAAAACTTTTAGCATACCAAAAAATGTTGGTGGGAGATTTTCTGTTTTTTCTGCTGTTGGACTTCTTCCTTTAGCCATAGTTGGTATAAATATATCGGAGATTGTTAAGGGTATAAAAAATGCCCATGACTCATTTTTCTCTCAGGAAAATGTTTATAAAAGCATTATAAAAAAAGCACGATTTTTTGTAGAGTATAAAAATAGATTTAACATAAATGTTGTCTTCTCGTACTCCTCGCGTTTAGAAGGCTTTAACAAGTGGTACATCCAACTTTGGGGAGAGTCTCTTGGTAAGGTTGACATAAATGACACAAGACAAGGACTTACTCCTGTAGGTATCATAGGACCTGTAGATCAGCACTCTTTTTTACAGCTTATCATAGAAGGAAAACGCGACAAGACTGTAACTGTCATAAAAGTAGATAACTTTGATAATGATCTGAAAATTCCTCCTGTGAAACTTGATGGGCTTGAAGAACTTAGCTACCTAGACAACAGAGAGTTCTCTTCACTCATAAATATGCAAGCAGATGCGACGATAGAGGCCATAAATAACCTTGGCGATATTCCATGTGACGTAATAACTATAGATGCAGTATGTGAGAGTGCTATATCTGGGCTTATGTATGAGTATGAGCTTTTAACTTCTGTATGTGCGAAATTTATGTACATAAATGCCTATGATCAACCAGGTGTTGAGAGTGGGAAAATTATTCTTAAGAGTAAATTGAAGTAAAAATAGGGAGTACTGAATGTTAAAATATATACTACTATTTTTACTCAGTACTCTACAACTCTTCGCCCTAGTAGACCTAAACAATGCATCCTCCTCTGAACTTTTAGAACTCAATGGTATAGGCAAGGCAAAATCTCAAAAAATTATAGACTATAGAGTACTTAATGGCTGTTTTAAAAGCATAGATGAGTTAGCAAGAGTGGATGGTATAAGTAAAAAAATCATCAGCTCTAATAGAAAAATTCTAACACTTGGGAGATGTACAATTCCTCTAGGAAATAAACAGAGCCAAACAGAATCTTTCCTCGAAGTACTCATAGATCCTATTAACATCATATTTACTGTTATAATCTTTATTCTTGGATTTCTTGACCATAAAACAGGAAAAGACCTCAAAAGTCAAATAGTTAGCATAGGTGTACTTGGTACATTTGTAGGTATATTTATAGGTTTACAAGCTTTTAATCCTGATGACATTGTAAATAGTGTAAATGACATCTTAGTAGGACTTAAAACTGCATTTTTTACTTCTATTGTAGGTATGAGTGTCTCCACTGTTCTCTCTATTATGCAAAAGTTTAGCTCAAAGAGAAAAAGTGAATAGAGAGTGGATGAGCATATCAGATATGATGTCCCCCACTTTAGGTAATCTGCACTACCTCTTATTTGATACTGATAGTCTATAAACACCCGTATAACCCGCACTAACACCACTTTATTATGCTCTACTTTGATATTCTGTGATATACTTCCATACACATAAAAATACGATATAAGCCACCTGTGAAGGTTTAAAAAGCCACCTAAGGAAGTACAATGTTATTCAAAGATTATAAACAGATTGAGTTATTAGAAGGACTGAGTGTATCAGCGAGTAGAACAGCAACACTCGAATCTAAGCAAGGTAAGAACACAATCACCAGCACAAAGATAGTTGATGTGAAGAAGTGGAAGCCTACAAAAGAATTTAGACTTCGTGTAACTGCAACAGTGAGAAAGAGTGGTAAGAGGAGTGTTCGGAAGGAGATAGTTTCTTTCGCAGGTGATACCTATATGGTTGATGCACTGAAACTAGCGACTGCAAAGCTCCAAGAGCTCAAGGACTCTCTCAAAGCACCCACTAGAGATGCAGGTGCAGTCGATGAGATGCCCTTATTCAAAGATGCTTTTATGAGAGCACTTGATACAAGAAAAACAATGGCTGATGCTAACAATGAAAAGTACACTTCATACAATGACCAAGTAGGATTTTATAACAAGCACCTCACATCTTTGGGTGATCTTAAACTCGATGAGATTACAAGAAATATGGTTGATACGATACGAGCTAATATGGTGAAAACTACAAGAGATGGTAAGCCTATCTTGGTTGATGGTAAAACTGTTCCTCTCTCTCAGAGAACTAAATTTGCAGTGCTTCAGGCTATTTCTCCTGTTTATGCCTGGTTAGAAGAAGAAACAGAGTTCATGGCTAAAAATCCAGCGAAGCAAAAAGGTGTCAGATTACAGAATAAGAGGACCATCCAGGTGGATGATATAGCACCACTTTTTAAGGCGCTGCACAACTATCCCATAGAACCCTTCAGGAGTATTTTTACCTGGTTGCTACATGGTAGAAGATTGAACGAGATTTTAAGTCTTGAGTGGTCGGATATTAACTTTAAGCAGGGTACTTACATGATTCGGGCAGTGAACAATAAAGCAAAAGTTGATATGACTTATATCTTGACGCCTTATCTACTGAAAACACTAGAAGCAAAGAAGAAAAGCGGCTATGTGTTTCCAGCAATTAATGACAGTAAAAAGCAGATGGTCCAGGCAACACTGAACAATCATTGGAGAAAAGTACGTGATGCGGTACTTGGTGATTGGACCCTTAATAAGAGAGAAGCAACTAGCGATGAGTTCCACCTTCACGATATTCGCCATCTTATAGGTGGTGCTCTTATAAATAATGGAACACCCGATGAGATTACAGGTGCTGTCCTGGGACATACCAGGAGCAGTATCACATCGAGATATGCTGATATTCAGGCTTCAACAGCGAATGATGCACTGATGAAGGTTCTCAACGATGTTATATAGCACAAAGCAAGAGATGGAAGATGAGATTCAGTTATACCTTACAGAGGAGCAGTATGACTTCTTGCTCATACAAGTGGAACAATTCGAGAGATTATCGAGCATCTTCGACAAAACACCTGACCCACACCTCCAGGAGAATATCGCTCGTATCAACAAGAAGAAGCAAGAGCTCAGAGAGCTTCTTATGAAATATAATGCTGAGGGTGAACTGTGTGAGATGCTTGAGCAACAAACAGGTAGAGTTCAGACACTCACTCAACAGGTAAACATAATCATTGAGCCCCTCTCTGATGTTTTTGAATCTCTAGGATTCACTAAAACACAGGTCAATCGTAAAGTTATACCATTTTTCAAAAGAATTTTAAAGCCTTAGTACACCGATTCATTACAAATATTCTCACGAACTCTCGTGAGATTCCTGCACCTCAAAACCTCATAAAATATTTTAAACTACTCCTATCCAAACGAAACAAGGAGTATCAAATGGAAAAGCTATTTAATATAAAAGAAGCCGCAACACTGACAAGCATGAGCGAAGTATTCTTTCGTAAAGCAATCTTAGATAAGAGAATTGAGTATGTAAAAGTAGGTAATGCTGTTCGCATAGCTGAATCTGCATTAGTTGATTTTGTAAAAGTTGTACCTGCAAAAGTTGCATGAGTTTAAGGAGATAAATCCTGATTTAAGCCTCAATACCGTTCCACCGCGATAAAGTACAAATCTATGGCGACTACCTTCCACCATTGCCATAGACAATATGTTTACAATACAACCTTTCTAAAAAGCACTATCTGTTTCTTGCAGGTTTCTCGATAGTGTTTTTTAGAGCGGTAGAAACCTGCAAAAGTTTTTCCGTTGATTAAAAACACATGGATGATAATATGAAAAAAGTGAGAGGTGAGGGTCGGCAAACCCTCGAAAAAAGTGAGCCCGATTATAACATAACGACTATTAAAATACCATGCTCTATGCGGCAAACAAAAGCCAAACTGAATGAGAACTTTTCTGCGTTTAGGTCAAGAGGGCGATTCAGATATTTCAAACAAAACACCACTTCCCTCAAGGCAATGAGAAAACAAATATGCAACTCTGATGTCATGCTATTACAAACATCACTACGACCTGAGAAGTTTGGTAAAGTTTACACAAAAAATACAGTGCAAGAGAATGGAACGGCTCTTGATGCGAAATCTTTTGGTGAAAAAGTCACAGTTGCTGTGCTTGATATTGAAGATGGTATGACTGACTCAGTTGTATTCAAAACAGTTGATGAGGCGGTGGCATTCGTTGAAAAAACCTATAAGCTCAAAGTATTTGCAGGAAGAACATCAACAAGTGCTAAACCTGGTCGCTACCATCTTTGGGTTGCCTTCGATAAACCTATCAAATTACCTCTTTTAAAGAGCTATATGGCAAAGAAAACCCCTGGTCAGACTAGGATGCTATTTGTAAATAAAGATGGTAGACCACATACCCGTGTGCTTAATCCCAATCTGGACCTGAGTATCTTCAATAATGCAAAACTCATCTTTGGAATGAGGAGCCATAAGTGGTTATATAAATCTAAAGCAATCAATAAAGCATCGAGTGTTATTAGGTCATTAGGAAGAACAAAAGATGCTGTAATTCAGCAGGGGTATACTGATAAAAAACTTGCTAAAGTTAAGAGAAAACATCGTAAAAAGCTAGGTATGTCTAAGAGTGAGTATGACAGATATATAAACAGCTCAGAGTTATCTCGTGATGAAGTTGTATATCAAAATGGCAAGAAGAGTACAGTTGGTGATCTTGTTGATGAAGGTAAGTTATGGAGAGGTTCATTTTATAGTGAGCAGAAGAGTCCATCACTCTCTTTTGATGGTAAGACCTTCTTTGACTTTGAAACAAGCACCAGGTATACAGTTATGAGTGATGAGAGTGATGTAATACTATTTGACAAATATGTAAGTGATAGTGGGTTTGACTTTGCCTCACTTGAAAGTGGTGTTATTCATGCTGTCACTAGAAGTGGTAAAACTCATGCTTTTGAGAAACAGAAACACCTCATAGCAGTATCTCGTGTTTCACAAGTAAACTTTGAAGCGGGTGAAAAGATGGGTAGCCTTAAATTCCACACCATGATTAACAATGGTCCTGTGATAATAACACATGACAAGTTGCTAGGGCATCTCAGAGATAAGCAGTTCTTGCCTTTTTTGAAGGCTATGGGAATTAAACTCATTATAGATGAGGCTCATACTTTATGTGTTAGTAAAGACAAGGGTCCAATATGGGAACTTGATGCAGTGTTTCTAAGCGGAACAATAACAAAACGATTCAGACCCGACCTTACACATTATATATTCCAAAGACGCAGTGGCAAGCCTGTTATTTTCTTTGCCGATAGGGCACCTGTTCGTAATGATTGTGTAACAGTTTTTAGTGTGGAGAAAAATGGCTCTGAGTGGAATAATGATATGTTTGGTGATCATTCATTTTCAAAGGATAACCGACATCATGCTGTTGATATTATCACTCGTGATGCTGTTATGACATCGGCTTATCGTGAGGGCATAAGTTTGAAGATTGCTGATGGTTTGATAGGTCGGAGTGTTGTTTTTCCTAAGAGGTGTATAAATTGGAGCGCTAACGATATGATTCAAGCTCTCAACCGCCCAAGTAATGTTGTGGGAGGTATGTATATTGTTGGAGATGCTTCAGATTTTTTACAGGTAAAGAAAAATTTACCCGACTTCGATTGGTTATGGGAACAGGTTAAGGGTCCTATTAGTTCCCTAAACAGTAAAAGATACTCTTTTTTAGGTGAGGCAGTTAAACAAAGGTTCAAGCAGATGGTGTATGGTGCTTCAGGTTACACTATGGCAAGTAAGTTCGGTTTGTATCGTTATTATGAGTGGCATTATCGTATGGAGCTGAGTGATATGTATCACTATGATAATGCTAAGTTTCCTTCAGGTGCTAAAGATGCAGACTTACTTTTTGAAACAGATGAGAAAACAAAACAGGAGAAAGATGATAAGTTTAAGTTTACTATGGATGACAAGGACTTTGTAACTAGCTTTTCTGGTGTATACAGTTGGATGAAGATGTATGAGACAGGTGCTTTTGCGAAAGTTCAGTTATTTAAAGGTGTGAAGATGTCGGTTAATGCTTTGAATGAGAAATTGTCATATAGTTTGGTAGGTAAAAGAAAGGTTGAGGAGAAACGTTTTGTGCAGTCACTTCGTAAGCTCGTTGGTATTCGTTATTATAATAAGGGTGGTAAAGAGTTGAAAAAGTTTTATAAGAGTGTGACTCATGTTAAGGTTACAGGTGAGATACCTTTTTCTTATGAGGAAAAGAAATGTGAATTGGAAGGTGAAGATGTTGTATAAAAAAAGAGTTAATTTTGGGATTATTGAGAGTGAATTACTTGATGCAGTTGCTGGAATGGATGATGCAGGGTCGCTAAGTTCTTATATTTATGATGCTGTTCTTGAGAAACTAGCCAGGACTGTGAAGAAAAGTGATGATATTGAGGAGAGAATAGACTGCGCTGAGGTTCTTCGTAACCATTATAAGGGTCGTGAGAAGGTTAAAAGAGCAAAGTTTCAGAAGATTTACACGAAACTTTTGAATCGTGAGACGACTAGACTTCGTGCGAGAGGTGTTAGCTTAGTCGTGTAGTAGCTCATGTGTTTTATATAAGGCTTGAACCGTTGCGGGTCTAATTTGCTTCAATCAAATTTGGTCATTGTTGGGACCAAATTTGATAGCATTTTGTTATAACCTCGTGCAGTGGGTGGTTTTAAGGCGGTAGATTCGGGTACCCACTCCCTTAGAATATACAGTGTAATATAAGAGAACAGACCTTTAAAATTGCTAGAACAAGCGCGAGAGACGCCAACGAGAGAGCGAGCTAACAATATGAGGAACGTGATTGAACTTTTATAGCTGAGTTAATAAGTAGTTTACGGTGATCTTTAAAAATACCAGTATCTACTCATAAGATACTTCGTTATGAGCATCTTAAATCAGGAACCATGGTTCCCGATTCTCTCACAGCAAAATCAGCAACTATCGTTGCCGATTCTCATGCACCTACAAATTTACAAATTCTTTACAACTCAGATGATAAGTCTGAGATGATACCTGTTGATAAACATCGATATATACAGTATATTAGAAGATTGTAGTCAGTAGAGAGGTGGCTTTTTAAGTGGCTTTATGCGCTAGAATACTCTTAATAATACATATTAGGAGTAGAAACTATGAAACGAATAGAAGTTAAAAAAGATGTGAAAGATGGAATCCAAAAGCTGAAGATTGAGCTCGATTTAAAGACTGAGTCTGAGGTGATCGCATATCTCCTAGCTGAGGTAGAAAAATAATGATTACATTAAACACATTCGACCAGCAACGAAACTTTCTCGTAATAAGAGGCATTACCGATGCACTACCTGTTGGAACTTTAGAGTATCTAAAAAGCTTCATTGATTTTGATAGAACAGCTTCTCTTCTCAACTCTATTACTTCATTAAATAAAGATTTAGAATTACTAAGTGATGAGTACACACTACATCGTAAGGATGCACTAGAAATAGCCGTAGAAGAGGCAATAAATGATGTTCGTTTGGCATTACTCGGATTGAAAGAAAAAGATGCTGAGGAGCTTCTAAAGAAGGCAGAAGCTCTGAAGAGATTGAAGGCTGTTAAAGCTCGAATCATTGACATCGCTGAGGAAGTTAAGGTTATCGCTAATGACACAAAAGATGAGGCTATCGCTGGCATCTATCATGAACTAAATAAGCTAGGAGCATAAGATGAAACAAACAGTATCAACAACACGCACTAGATGCACTTCAAGTGCTAAGACAGGTAAGCAGGTAAAGAAAGTATCTGAGTTGCCCGAATCACCTTACTATGGTAAAGCACCAGGAACAAATGGAGTAAGTAATGATAAATCAAAATAAGATAAACACATTCAAAAGCACTATGGGTATTACATCAAGAACAGATGTAAACCAAACAAGAGTCGTGAAGCTTGAGTCAGGTCAATATGCAACTCAAGTAAGCCTACATAATAAGCAAGGATGGTACACACTCCCTGGGACTGAAGCAACTACCAACAATGAGGCTGAAGCACTAGGTGGAGAGTTCTTATATTCACCCAAAGTAGCTGATAATATACGTAGTAACCATCAAGCCTTAGATAGTGAGATGAAGAACAATGAATCCCTCGCACTTGATGCACTACGAAGCGAATCAAACATAGAAACACCAGGAAAAGGTAAGTATGCTGAAACGGGTGGGATGATAGTCGATGGATAAGCTATTTAAAGCCGCTAAGAGGCACTTCACAGAGTCCACAGGTATCTCAACAAAAGATATACAGTTCAAGCTCCTCAACGATGAAGATTTTGAGAATACCGTAGTAGCAGGAGAGAGAGTTGGTGATCTTAACCTTCAGTCTTTCCATGTAAAAGGGCTAATAGTAATGAGATTACAACCAGCTATAAAACCACTATATGCCTCAATCTTCCTGGATATGCTTCACGAGCTAGGTCATATTAAGTACCAAGACCACAGTGAAGTATTTTACAATCTATTGAGACAGTGTGGAGTAGTAATTGGTAATAGAGCTGATGCGAGAGGTTACAAGAGAGAGATTGTTAGTAAAGCCCTTGCAAAAATTATAGGACGGCTAAGATGATATTAAAGATTAATGAAATGACAGCACCCCTCAGATTTAAGGTGCTGAACGTGAGTGCAATATATGAAGCACATAAGCATTTGAACATCTATATCCAGCACACCAAGAAGTTATATAAGCTCTCTAAAGACCAGGATAATGAGTTCATACTCATACCCACAGAGATTCACTTGATAACTCAACCAGCAATAATTGAGGGATAACAGATGGTCTTACATTTACACAAACAGCAGGGTAAAAATCTTACTCTAAAAGAGGTAATCACAATCCTAGAGCACCATAACATTAATGCAACAATGAAGAGAACAGATCACCTCACACTTGAGATTACGATTAAGTTCAAGAAGTCATATCTACAATCAACAGTGACCAACTATGAAGATATTGCATACTTCCTCTTAGATGAGCTTTCAGATGAACTCTCTGATGATGATATGGGAACATTACACCACTATATTTTTGAACTAAAAGATAGTGTAGAGATGCGAAAAGAGATGAGAAGAGAGTTCGCCAAACTTTCGCACCTAGTAACTCAATTCACAGAGTTTCTATACCTCGCGCCTAAGGAGTAACCAAGATGAAACTCTTAAACAAACCATGCCGCTTCACCGGGTGTGATTGGTACATAAAAGCTGTCGATACAACTAATGGCTCAGTCACACTCAGTAGCATTACTAAAAATGTAGATGATGTCATAGTCAAGAAGTCTCAATCCCATAAGATTTTAAGTGGTCATCATAATCACATACAAGGTCGATGATATGCTGTCAATCAAAGAACGTCGCTTTGCATTGGAGTATGTGAAGGACCCTGAAACTAAACCCACAGACATAATAGAGAGAATTACCAATAAGAGGTTATCCCGTCAAGCTTGTTCTACAAAAGCTAAGAAGTATCTAGCATCCCCTGAGGTGCAGGAGTACATTGAATCCTTACAAAGTTCAGTCGCAAAACAGTTGAATCTCACTCAGCTCAAGCAGATAAAAAAGTTACAGAAGATTTACAAGCAGGCGATGAAACCCATCATCGATGCTCAAGGAAACTCAAAACCCGTTAATCTCTCAGCGGCTATTACAGCACTCGACACCATTAATAGGATGACAGGCATGGACCAGGTTCAAAAAGCATCTGTAAAACTGCCTAATGATGTGGATTATGATGATGCCCAATATGCAGAGAAAATCTTAGTAGGACTAATGAAGCAATATATGTCACGTGAGCTTGATAAGGAGGACCTTGACTCTCTGATGAAGTCCCTCGACACACTCGCAACGTATCGCCTGGGCTCAAAGCTTGAAGCTCAACTCATCAAACAGCCGCAGAACAAATCTCTGTTTGACAAAAAGGAAGATAAGAATGAGTAGCAAGTATGCAACAGCAATCAAACAGGCTCAAGCCAAACTCGATGATCACCAAACACAAGACACTGATGTAGTCTGCCTCCAAAGAATCAGTAAAAAGAAGTGGGAGCACTCAAATGGTGAAACTTACAAGGACACAGAACTCATCGATGAACTCTCAAGAGATGTTCCTGGTCGTGTTGTGGTGCTTTTTGATGCAACATCACTGCCTACAAGCACGCTCACACCAAAAGCAGAACGACCTGAATCTATTACAGCTCCCAGGGATGCTGAAGCATTAAAAAAAGAAACCATCGATGCCTGGAACGAACCTGAGCCTGAAAAGATAGATGAAAATCCTGACAGTTGGAAGTTATAAAATGATTATTAAAGAGGTAGAAGATTATTTAGCTGAGATGATAAAAGATGGTAAATGTAATAAGCCGCATGAACAGCAGATGAGGGTGATCTTGATGCGAAGGTTCCTGGAAAAGTTCCCACATCGGCGCGAGACAGTTGAAAGACCAATACTTGACCGTTCACCTGGTAAACCTCATTATAGATTTCCCTGGTGAAGTTCTTAAAAACATATAGTCCTGAAGGATATATAAATAAGAAAAATATAGTATTCATGCACATAATGAGAATTGAAGATGGGTTTACAATAGAAGTATGGACTTTAATTCCTGAGCCTATGCGTACATATTTATTAACACCACCATTAGCAATGGGAGAAGTAAAAAAAATTATTAAGAGTATTTAGATTAGGTTATATTCGTTATAATAACTTCATAAACATAATAATGGATAAGAATTTAATGAAAACAATAAGTTTTAGATTGGGTGAACTCTTTTGTGGACCAGGTGGATTAGCAGTTGGTGCAGGAAAAGCAAAAGTAATAAATAAGAAGTCTGATAGTACATATACAATTAAACATCAATGGGCATCTGATTATCATTCGGAAACTTGTCAAACATATGAACGAAATATAAAAGGAAGTAAAGTTTTTTGTGCTGATGTGAAAGAACTTATTAAGGATGATGAATCAATGTCTGTATTGGAAGAGATTGATGCTTTTGCTTATGGTTTTCCATGCAATGATTTTAGTATTGTTGGTGAAACAAAAGGGTTTGATGGAACATATGGTGGATTATATACTTATGGGGTAAAAGTAATTGATAAATTTAAACCTAAATTTTTTCTTGCTGAAAATGTAGGTGGATTAAGTAGTGCTAATGAAGGCAAAGCCTTTAAGCAAATACTTCAAGATTTACATAAAGCAGGTAATGGTTATGATATTACAGTTCATAAGTACCGATTTGAAGACTATGGAATACCACAAACAAGACATAGAATAATAATTATAGGTATTCAAAAAGAATTAAAACTTAAATATAAAATTCCTGCACCAACTACAAAAGGTAATCCTGTTGGAATGAAAGAAGTGTTTGAATCATCACCAATTAAGAGTGATGCATATAATAATGAAAGAACAAACCAGTCTGCAACAGTAATTGAAAGGTTAAAGCATATTAAACCTGGTCAAAATATTTGGCAAACAGAACTACCAAAACATCTTCAATTAAATGTAAAAGGTGCAAAATTAAGTCAAATCTATCGTAGATTACATCCGGATAAGCCATCATATACTATTACAGGTAGTGGTGGTGGAGGAACTCATGGGTATCATTATGCAGAACCAAGGGCATTGACCAATAGAGAAAGAGCAAGGATTCAAACTTTTCCTGATGATTTTGAATTTATAGGGAAAAAAGAGAGTGTTCGAAGACAGATTGGAATGGCTGTCTCTCCTGCAATGTCAAAAATATTATTTGAATCTATTTTAAAGACTTTTGCAGGTATTGAGTATGACAGCGTAGAGCCAAATTTATAAAAGGTAAAGAACTTGCTCATTGATAACCTTTATGAAAAAATACTTATTGAGCCTTGTCGAGATAATAATGCAAAAAAGCTTTATATAGTTTCAGGGTATGCATCCCCAGCAATGGTCTTTAGGCATCTGAATGAGACCTGCGACATAGAGGTTAATTTACTTTTAGGAATGGCAAAAAGTGGTGGTCTGAGTAGGGAAAAGCATTATACTTTTCAGAATATGGTTCGAGAAGATTTCCCTGGAAGATTTCATTGTAGTTATGTAAATACGGTTCAAACA
>Ga0256826_1001215_pt1 | contig 16048 bp, 20 predicted proteins | sample CV79metaG_FD_185975 | JGI IMG/M metagenome (GOLD analysis project Ga0256826, IMG submission 185975) | Hydrothermal vent microbial communities from East Pacific Rise, Pacific Ocean - CV79 | ecosystem: Environmental > Aquatic > Marine > Hydrothermal vents | place: Pacific Ocean: East Pacific Rise...
GACTTTAGGTGTTGTTTTATACTTCACTTCTATGTGGATTGCAGGTATTACTCAAGGTATGATGTGGAGAGCTCACGATGAATTTGGTAACTTAGCTTACTCTTTCATTGATACAGTTACTGTACTTCACCCTTACTACGCTATTCGTGGTGTTGGTGGATTATTATACTTAGTTGGTTTCTTAATGTTTGCTTATAACATTTTCAAAACTATGACTGCTGGAAAAACTCTTGATCGTGAGCCAGCTAATGCATCGCCTATGGGCGCTTAAGAAAGGGAGGATTATATTATGTTTCATTGGTTAGAAAAAAATCCGTTTTTCTTTGCGGTAGGTGTGTTTGTAGTTATTGCTTTCGCTGGTTTAGTTGAAATTCTTCCAAACTTTGCACAAGCATCTCGTCCCGTAATCGGTACAACTCCTTACTCTACTTTAGAGTTAGCAGGTCGTCACGTTTATATTAAAAATAGTTGTAATGCTTGTCACTCTCAGCTAGTACGTCCATTTAAATCAGAAACTGACCGTTATGGTCACTACTCTTTAAGTGGTGAGTATGCATATGATCGTCCATTTCTATGGGGTTCAAAAAGAACTGGTCCAGACTTAATGCGTGTAGGTAACTACCGTACTACTGACTGGCATGAAAATCATATGAAAAATCCATCTGCTGTAGTTCCAGGTTCAATTATGCCTGCTTATACATGGATGTTTACAAATAAAGCTGATATTGATACTGCTTTTGCAGAGCAATTAACGGTAGAACATTTCTTCTCTGTACCTTATAACAAACCAGTTTCTATGAAAGATGGATCTAGTGTAACTGTTAAAATGGGTGCTTCTGTTGCAGAAGCTGAAGCATTAGCTCTAGCTGAAGCAAAAGTAATTGTAGAAGATATGAAAGATCAAGACATTAAAGATGCAGTAGCACGTGGTGAGATTCCTGAAATCGTAGCACTTATTGCATATCTGAATAGTCTTAAGTAAGGAATTTAGAGTGAATAGTGCTGAGTTTCAGGCTTATGGGTATTTTGCAATTACTGTCTTTATGACAGTAGCTTTATATGCTTATATATATCATTTATATAAAAATAGAAAAGATGCAGATGGTCGTGACTATGAAGAGTATAGTAATATGGCACTACACGATGATATAGCAGATACTCCGGTAAATGCTATATCGAAAGATGATGAAAAATAGGAGAGATATATGAATAAGCTTTATCTTTGGGGAATTATCGTTACAGTAGCAATGCTTGCGGCGACTTACTTATCAGTAGGTTTGTCAAAAGGTGGACTAAACGGTGATATCGTCAATATGCTTGCAATTGGAGGTGCTGTTGCACTTGTAATCATTACAGTTTTCGTTGTAATCAAGTATGTTCGTCAAATGCAAACTGACACAGCGAATGGTGAGTTGGCGGATGAGTCATGGGATGATATAGGTGAGTATAAAAACTCAGTTCCAACTGGTTGGGCAATTATGTACATTGGTACTATGATTTGGGGTATGTGGTATTTCATAGCTGGTTATCCAGTAAATGCTTACTCTCAAATTGGTGAATACAATGAAGACACAGCTGCACATAATGCTAAGTTTGAAGCGAAATATGCATCTTTTACTGGTGAAAAACTAGTAGCGATGGGTGAATCAGTTTTCCTTGCAGAATGTAAAGTATGTCACGGTCTTGCTGCTGATGGTATTGATGGTAAAGCTGCTAACTTAAATGTTAGACTTGAAGCTAAAACTGTTAAAAATGTAATTGAGAATGGTTCAAACAACCATCTTCTTGGTTCTGAAATGCCAATGCCAGATCGTAATGGTCTTTTTAATGCTAATACTGGTGATCTAATTAGCGACGCTGACATTGATGCTGTTTCTGCTTATGTAGCAAATGGTATGACAGGTGCTGGTGCTGATGTATTTGCTGGAACTTGTGCTTCTTGTCATGGTGCTGATGGTATGGGTATGGAGTATGTTGCTCCAAATATTGCTACTTTTGATGTAAATCTTGTTACTAATGTACTTAGTCATGGTAAGAAAGGTTCTATCGGAACAATGCCAGCATTTGATAGACTAAATGCTAAGCAAAAAGAAGCTGCTGGTGCATATATCACTAGCTTAAGCGCTAAATAAGGAGTCAGGTATGAATGAAAATAGAAGCGTATTTGCCCTTAGTGGTGTAACAGGTATGTTAATCGCTACTGTATTACTACTTACTATCCTTGCATTTTTAACTGCATGGGGTCTTCAAGTACAAAGTACTAATGCAACTAACTATTATGATGTTGTAAATGAAAAATCAATCAAAATGTTTAGTACTGAAAATGCTAAACATATTGTTGACGTAAAGTAAGGAGTATTTAATGTTAGAAAAAGTTATCACATTAGGTCTAGTTATTATGGCTGCTTACACACTTTTCGCAGTTTTTACTGAGAATCATCTTTTCGTTGGTTAGGAATTTCTTTGAAATTTTTTAACAGAGGGCTTTATGCCCTCATCCTCACAATTTTTTTTCAATCACAATTAATAGCAGAATATTTATATAAAGATGAAGTTGTAGATAGAGAGGAGTTTACTCAACAAGTAGAAGTCCTTGGCAGTGAACTATACCAAAAAACGGGTATATCCCTTCGTTTATTAATGCTAAAGAGTATTCCTGATAATCTTGATATAGTAAGTTATGAAAGAGAACTTATAAAAAGTTTTAATGAACCTACAATACTTTTAATTTTTGTAAGAGATAGTTCAGAGATTGATATACAAGTAAGTGATCCATCTTTATATGAGTATTTTGATAGAAAACAAGTTTTAAGTCCTGTTGCATCACCAGTACAAGCCTTTGTAATGGCTTTAACTTATGGTGACTCATGGAAGCATTTTAATGAACTTAGAACAGACTATGGAGGAAGTATCCTTCCTCTTATAGCAGGTAAATCTAAACCTGAACAGACAGTTGGTAAGTATGCAGGAAGTATGTTTAATGGATATATAGATATCGCTCATCAAGTTTCCCTAAGTAAAAATGTAGTTTTAGAAAATGATCCAGGTGATACAAATCAGCAAACACTTTTTTATGTGAAGCTGTTTTTCTATGGTTTTGTTTTTTATGGTATTGTTATGTACATAAGAAGAAGACTTTATATTAGAAGGCAAAATCGTGAGCAAAAGTAACGGAAGAATCTGGCCATATGCAATTGGTACATCAATAACATTAGTATTTAGTTTTTGTGTAGCAACTATTGTTGTAACACAGTCTACAAATTTACAACCAAGTGATAACTATATGAGTTATTATCAAGATGCAGATGCAAATGCAAATGAGTTGATAGAAGCAAGAATAGCATTTGACAAAAAATATAAGATAGAGTACATAAATAATGGATTATTTAGTCAAGATTCAATTGTTAAGTACAAGTTAACAGATCTTAATGGAAATCCCATAAGTGATGCAACACTTGTTATAGCAATAAGTAGACCTGAAACAAAAAAATTTAATCAACGTTTAGAAAATCCTAATGTTGAGAATGGTATATATAGTTTCAATGATGCTACTTTTCCAAAAGCAGGTATTTGGAATATTATTGCTAAAATAACAAAAGGTGAAGATACAAGATTTTTAAATATAAAAGCAGACACAAGAAAAAAAGAAGTATCTGAATTTTAAATTATGGATAATCAAACCATAGTATTACCCTCTGCTCGTGCAATTCGTCACGAGCAACTACACATAGAAGCATCAACACTTTTTTTACCTAATTATATAACAATGAGTGAGTTTATAACTAAACTATGTATAGTGAAAGATTTTAAGTATATTGATGATGATAGTCGTATTTTACTTTTACTAGAAGCATCTAATTTTAAAGAATTTAGTTCTCTTCAAATAGAAAGAAATTTTTTTACTTTTACTAAAAATAGCTCTTATATATTTAAATTCTTTGAAGAGTTAAGTGCAGAGCTATATGATATTGATAACTTAATTAATGCAGATGTATATGCTGAGTATGAAGAACATATATTAATACTCCAAGAGTTATACAAACGTTATGAGAAACTTTGTATAGAAAAGAAATTTTTAGACAGAATTTTTCTTCCTAAAATTTATAGTTTTAATTGTAATTATTTAAAAGTTAATAATAAAATTACTCTGCATATAGAAGGACATTTAACAAATTTTGAATTTATGTTGTTAAATCAGGCAATTGAATATTCAGATATATATCTTATATTTAATACTACTAATTTTAACACAAAGATGCAAAAGCGTTTTTTTGATTTAGGTATAGTCCTTGAAATTGGTTACAAATACACAATATTATTGAATGAAAAAAAAATAATTAATAAAATAGAAAATATAAAAACAAAAAAAATATCTTGCATATGTTTTAGTGAATCTTTACTTCAAGTTGCATTTATTAAACATAAAATATATGAGTTTATAAATAAGGGTTACTCTCCACAAAATATAGCTGTTGTTCTTCCTAATGAGCAGATTGCAACACTTGTTAAAAGTTTTGACATAAAGGGAAATCTAAATTTTGCTATGGGTGATTCATATGCACATAGTTTAATATATAGAAAAATTAATGCAACAGTTAAATTAATCGAACAAGATTCTAAAGAGAATCTCGCTCGTATAGAGAGAGTCGGGGATGATCTCTTTACAAAAATTCTTAATATATATTATAAAAAGAGTGAAGAGGTAGATTTTACTCAATTTTTAAATGAGTTAGCTCAAGAGTTTACAGATAAACAAGAACTAAAAATATTTAATGAAGAGATTTACAGTTTCAGTAAACTTATTAACTTTATGAAAGATATGAGTATAAAATCACTTTTAAGTCTGTTTATGCAAAGATTATCAACTAAAACATTAGATGATGTTAGAGGTGGAAAAATTACTGTTATGGGTGTTCTTGAGACACGTGCAGTAAATTTTGATGCTGTGATTATTATTGACTTTGATGATAAGAATGTACCAAAACGCAGTGATAAGGATATGTTTTTAAATTCAAAAATCAGAGAAATTGCAGATCTGCCGACAATGACTGATAGAGAAAATCTTCAAAAACACTATTATGAGATGCTAATAAACCGCTCTAGTGAGGTCGCTATCTCTTTTGTTAATTCATCTGAAAATAGTGGTTCAAAATTTTTAAAGCAGTTAGGGATTAAATATGAAAATATTTTAAATGAACTTGATTATGCAAATATACTTTTTACTAGAGTTAAAACGCAGCCATTGATAGATAAAGATACTTCTCTAGAGTATAGTTTTAAAAATATTAAGCTTTCTGCAACAAGACTTAAAACATATCTTACTTGTAAAAGAAAGTATTATTTCAAGTACATAAAAGAGATACGAAATCACACTATACCTAAAGATATGCCAGAAGAGTATGAGATAGGAACGGCAGTTCACTCTGCTTTAAAAGAGTTATATCTTAAAAAATCATCTTATACAGATGCAAAAGAATTGAAAAATGATTTATATAGAGAATTAGATAAAGTATGTGGTAAGAGTGAACTAGAAAGTTATCTTATAGCAATACAGAAAAAAAAGATGGAAAGTTTTTGTCAAAATGAAATCGCGAGATTTAAAGAGGGATGGATAGTTCACTCTTGTGAAGAGAGTTATAGTATCGATTTTAATGGCATGACATTAATAGGTCAAATTGATAGAATTGATAAACGCAGTAATGAAATTGAGGTTTTAGATTATAAAACAGGCTCATATACTCTTTATACAAAAAATAGTTTTACGGATGCTACTGATTTTCAGTTAGAATTTTACTACCTTTTAAGCAGTGGGCTTGGAAATGTTAGTAATTGTAGCTTTTATGATTTAAAAGAGTCTAAAATTGTTTCAGAAGCTTTTTTAAGAGAAAAGTTAGAGATTCTTCAGTCTCATATAAAAGATCTACTTACAATTGAAAAGATAGATACAAAAATGTGTGAAGATGAAAAAAATTGTCTCTACTGTGAGTACAAAATTATGTGTCACAGAGATTAATTTTATTCGCATTAGGGTTTACCAAGTACAAACTCTCAACTGCGGAGTAGAGTGCTAAATTAAGGAGAGATCATGCAAAGAGTTATAATCTCTTTAATAATTGTTGTTGTAAGTAGTATATATGCAGATGATGGTGCACTACTCTTTAATGGAAACTGTGTAACTTGTCATCATTCAAACAAATCAATTTCTGCACCCTCTATGAAAGAGGTAAAAGAGCATTACTTACTTGCTTTTTCTGAGAAAAAAGAGTTTGTAAAGTATATGTCTCTCTTTATTGTAAAGCCTGATGTTAATATTTCTATCATGATAGATAAGGTTCAAAAGTATGAAATTATGCCTATATTAGGCTATGAGGATAGTGTTGCAAGAGAGATAGCTTCTTACATTTTTGAGACTGATTTTTAAACTAAGGTATATTTTCCTACTATCGTTTACACCCTCTTCCAGCAATATCAGCAAGAGTAGACTCTTCAAACATCTTTTGCATAAGGAGTTTAGGTTCCATCCATTGATCATGTAAAGCACATTTACACATACCATTACAAAAACCGATTCCTAAAACACACTGTTCATCTTTTATAGCATCATTAAATATATCGAGTATTTCACTAATAATTATTTCAGAACTTGGTTTTTCAAATTTATATCCACCCTCTCTTCCTCGAATGGAGACAATTAAGCCTGACTTTACAACCTCAGTCATAATTTTTGTTAAAAATTTGTAAGGTATTTGTAGTGTCTGGGCAAGTTGTGTAGCATTTAGAAGTTTATTATCTTCTTGAATAGCCATAAATGAAAGAATTCTAATAGCATATTGTGAACTATTACTAAGTTTCATATCAAGCTCCAAATATTTATTTTTTAAAGTATATCATAATAACTCAAGTACTAATACTACTTAAAGGTAGAATTAAACATTTTTGGCTAGAATTCCAATTACTACTTCTAGGTAGAATTAAAAGAAGGATTATTTATGACTGAACGTATAACGAAAAGTATGGCAAAAAATATCTATTATGGTGGCGGGGCATTCGCACTTATGATATTTATAGCACTTACTTTCGACACTGTACACCAAATTCCAAAACGATCAAATCAGCAGAACATGACACCAAATGTTGTTGCTGGAAAAAAACTTTGGGAAAAAAACAACTGTGTTGGTTGTCACACTCTTATTGGTGAAGGTGCTTACTATGCTCCTGAACTTATGAATGTATACCAACGAAGAGGGGCTGCTGATGAGCAGACATTTAAAGCATATATGCAAGGCTGGATGGCTGCACAACCTTTAGAAATACCAAACAGAAGAAAAATGCCACAGTTTAACCTCACAGAAGATGAAGTAAATAGCTTAGCAGATTTTTTAATTTGGACATCTAAAGTAGACGCCAATGAATGGCCACCAACAATTGAAGGGTAGGGAGGATTATGAAATATAGTTCACAAATGGTTGCAAAACCATATTTTATTTTTGCATTAGTACTTCTCGCAGGAGAGATACTATTTGGTCTTTTAATGGGAGTTCAGTATATCTGGGGAGATTTTCTTTTTCCACTTATTCCTTTTAATGTTTTAAGAATGGTTCATACGAACTTGCTTATTGTTTTACTTCTTTTTGGTTTTATGGGAGCTACTTATTATCTTGTTCCTGAAGAGACTGAGTCAGAACTTTGGAGTCCTAAGTTAGCGATTCTTACTTTCTGGATTTTTGCAGCAGCTGGTGTAGCTACTATACTTGGGTATCTATTTGTACCATATGCAACACTTACTGAGATAACATTTAATGAGTTACTTCCAACAATGGGAAGGGAGTTCCTAGAACAGCCTTTACCAACCAAAGTTGGGATTGTAATCGTTGTTTTATCTTATATTTTAAATGTTGGAATGACTGTTCTTAAGGGAAGAAAAACTGTTATTACTACAGTACTTTTAACAGGCCTTTTAGGTCTTGCAGTGTTCTTCTTATTTGCATTCTATGTACCTGATAACCTAATAGCAGATAAATTCTTCTGGTGGTTTACAGTTCACCTTTGGGTTGAAGCAACATGGGAGCTTATTCTTGGAGCTATTTTAGCATTTGTACTTATTAAAACTACTGGTGTAGATAGAGAGCATATTGATAAATGGTTATACCTTATCATCGCTATGACTATGGTATCTGGAATTTTAGGAACTGGTCACCACTTCTTTTACATGGGAGCACCTGAGTACTGGTTATGGATAGGATCTATCTCTTCAGCAGTTGAGCCGGTACCATTTTTACTTATGATTCTTTTTGCATTTAGTATGTCTAGAGATAGAAAGATTCAACATGATAATGAGATTGCTCTTACATGGGCGAAAGGTACAGCGGTAATGGCATTTTTAGGTGCAGGTGTTTGGGGATTCTTCCACACTTTAGCTCCAGTTAATATGTTTACACACGGTACACAGTTAACAGCAGCACATGGTCACCTCTCATTTTATGGTGCATATGTTATGATTGTTTTTACAGTTATCTCTTATGCAATGCCTATTTTAAGAGGTCGTCCACATGGAAACTCTAAAAAAGCACAAAAAGTAGAACTTAGATCTTTTTGGATGATGAATATTGGTATGTTTGGACTTACTTTAGCACTTAGTGCAGCAGGTCTTGTTCAGATTTTTGATCAGAGAGTTGGGACAGACCTTATAGGTTTTATGGAGTCTCAGCAGTCTATTGAGGGAATCTATATGGTTCGTTTAGGATTCGGTCTACTTGTATTTACTGGTCTTTTAACATACTTCTCTAGTTTCTTCGTAAAAGAAGAGGCATAGGGTCGATTAGATGCTTCACTATTGGCTAGAGTTTGAAGAGAGTATGGGCAAAGTTTGGGATAAATATCTCAATAAAAAAGTCCATAAATTCGACGAAAATGCTCGAGTTAATTTTGAAGACATTAGTAATACTTTAAGTATTTTTCATCGCCTTTTAGGTGGTGAAAAAGCTAAAGAACTTCGTGTTACAGATAAACGAACACTTGAAATCTCTCGCACACTTTTAGAAAAACTCTCTTTTTTAGGAAAAGAGTTTTTTTTATCGTGGCAAGATGATAATTCGCTCTATCTTCCAGCATCACTCGCTTACTTTAGTACAAAACAAGAGAATGAGATGCTTTACTACTGGCTTGTTGCAATGGCAATAGTAGTAGATAAAGACGATGCCAATATACTCTATCAAAACACAAAAGCAAGTGAGTATTTAGTAGAAAAATATAGTGGTTTCAGACTATTTTATGAAAACGCCATCAATCAACTGACACATAAATATGAAGAGTTGTCATATATTAAATCTTTTGAAAACTTAAGAGAAGAAGATTTAATAGATGCACATCCAAATCCTTTATGGATCTACCCCTCAGCACTTACCCTGAAAAAAGCAAAAAATGGTGAGAGTGATGAGGAAGAGCCAACTCGAGAAGAGGGAAAAGAGAAGCCTGAAGAGACACAGATGAAGAAGCAGACGGAGCAGATAGACGATAAGCATGAGACAGATGGCTTTTTGGCGTTTCTTCCTGAGTCTCTTATGAGTATTTTTGAGCAGGTAAATGTTGATAGATGTGAAGATGATAGTTTTGATGAAGATGCTCTCTATCATGCTGAGGATTTAGATGAGATTACCATAGGACAAAAACAGGCAAATCTCTCTGCAAGAATTAAGATGGATTTAGAGTTGCAAGTAGATGAGACTATTATCTATCCTTTAGGAAAAGGGCATTATGTAGATGAGTGGGACTATAAAAAGGGTGATTATCTTAAAAACTATGCTCGTATACTTCCTCATGTAACTATGAATGTAGTGCCAATGGTACTGCCCGCACGACTTACAAAAACAGTAAGAAAAATTCATAGAGAGTTAGACCTACTCAAACTTGATCGTATTAAAAATGATAAACTCCCTTATGGGGATGAGATAGATATAGATAGCTGGATAGAGTACACTTCTCACCAAGATAAATCTATGCATCATCAGAAGTTTTACACTACTTATGAGAGAAAAACACGAGATATGGCGACACTTCTACTTGCCGATATTTCACTTTCAACTGAGGGTGGGATTACTCAAGAGGTTCGCATCATTGATGTTATCAAAGACTCTTTGATGGTCTTTAGTGAAGCTTTAGAAAAACTTGAAGATAAGTTTGCCATTTATACTTTCTCCTCACTACAAAATAAGAAAGTCTATTTTCATATTATTAAGAATTTTAAAGATAGATATAACGACTTAATTCGTGGGCGAATCGATACGATAAAACCTGAGTACTATACTCGTATGGGTGCAGCTATTCGTGAAGCAACTAAGATACTTGATAAACAGCAGAGTGCGAATAAACTTCTGCTTATTGTGAGTGATGGAAAGCCGAACGATGAAGATAGATATGATGGTCGTTATGGGATTGAAGATACGAAAAAAGCTATTGAAGAGATAAAGAAAAAGGGGATTACTCCTTTTTGTATTACGGTGGATTTGGATGCCAAAGAGTATCTCTCTTATCTTTTTGGTCGTGATGGTTATGCGGTAGTTCGGGATGGTCAAAAACTCCCAAAAATACTTACAGATGTTTATATAAATTTAACAAAATAAAGGAAACAATTATGTCAAATACTTATTACTTACCCCAATCAAATGAAGTAGAACTCTTCAAAGCTGCGGCTGAGATGAACTTGCCTATCCTCATTAAAGGACCTACTGGATGTGGAAAGACTCGTTTTATAGAGTCTATGGGTGAGGAACTTGGTCGTGATGTTTATACTGTAGTGTGTCATGATGACCTGAGTGCTGCTGACTTAGTAGGACGACATCTTATAAATGAGCAGGGGACTTACTGGCAAGATGGACCACTTACAAAAGCTGTTCGTAATGGTGGGATTTGTTATATAGATGAAATAATTGAGGCTAGAAAAGATACAACAGTAGTGCTTCACTCTTTAGCAGATTACAGAAGAGTTTTACCAATAGACAGAACAGGTGAGGTGATAGAAGCTCATCCTGATTTTATGCTTGTAGTCTCCTATAACCCTGGGTATCAAAATGTTTTAAAGGGGATGAAGCCAAGTACAAAACAGCGTTTTATCTCTCTAAGTTTTGATTATCCAAAGGCTGAGATAGAAAAAGAAGTGCTGATTCAAGAGAGTGGCATCAATGCTGAGGTGGCACAAAAACTTGTAGATATTGCAGGAGAGATTCGCCAACTTGATGACACTGATATTCAAGAAGCAGTCTCAACACGACTACTTATTTATGCTGCAAAACTGATGCAAAAAGGGTTTGATCCTTATCAGGCTTGTTTGCACTCTATAGTTGAGTCTTTAAGTGATGAGGCTGATGTTACTGAGGTGTTAGAAAAACTTGTTTCACTTCACTTTACAAAGGCTAAGTAGTGTCTCAAAGTATGACTTTAAAAGAGAAATATCCTCCTGGGGATTTTGCTATATGGATTATTATCTATGTTGAACTTATAACTTTTGGACTACTTTTTTTAGGCTATGCTTTTTCAAGGAGAGCCGATGTAGCCCTATTTAATGAGTCTCAACTTCTCTTGAGTCAAACTTCAGGTTTTATTAATACTCTTATCTTAATCACTAGTAGTTACTTTGTTGTAAAAGCAGTTCAAAGTATAACTTCTATGAGTGAAAAGAGTGCAGAGGAAGCAAATAGCAAAGCATCGAAGTGGCTACTATATGCAATAGGCTGTGGTATTGCATTTATATTTATAAAAATTACTGAATTTTATCATATTTTTGGTGCAGGCATTAACCTGAGTACTAACAAGTTCTTTATGTTCTATATTATGCTTACAGCATTTCATTTTATGCATGTAATGTTAGGCTCTTTTATACTCTATGTTATCTATAAAAAGACCAAAACTGAGGGTTATACTTTTGGAGATTACAGGGGTATAGAGACAGGTGCATCGTATTGGCATATGGTTGATTTGTTGTGGATTGTGCTTTTTCCACTTGTTTATATCATTCGTTAGGAGCTAAAGATGAAAAAATATTTAGAAATTATATGGCTTATTTTAGCCTCTCTTACCCTCTTTGCATACTTACTTGGGTATCTTAAAATAATTAGTACTTTTTTTGTAGCGATTTTACTATTTACAACTTTTGTTAAGGGTAGTCTAGTTATAGAGCACTTTATGGGCTTATATAATGTAAATTTGAAGTATAGAATTATTCCTACCCTCTGGCTAAGTGCTATAATAGTACTAATTAGTGTCGCATATTATCTTCCTATTTAAGTTATTCCTTATAGATTAATCCTCATATCTATAAATATTTGATAAGATTATATTAATTATAAATTACTATAATTGTTTTAATAAATAATTTGGAGCAATAAAATGACTTTTTTAGATAGTGAAATATATGAAGCTGTAGAAAACTATCTTCCAACAGTGAGTGAGTATGTAAGTTCTCATGGTGGAGGAATTAATCTTTTGGGCGCTAAAAATGGTACTGTGTATATTACACTAACAGGTGCTTGTGGAGGTTGTTCCATGAGTCTTATGACAACAAAAATGGTTGTACAAAAAAAACTTCGAGAACTTATACATCCTGAACTAGTTATAGTAAATGTTGATGGTACTCCAGAAAATATGATGCCAGATGATGTTTATGTCTCTCCTACAAAAGAACTAGAGGAAGAAAAAAGTGCACCACAAGGTGGTATGATAGAGAATATAAAACATATGGTAGGATTATAGTGTGCAGATAAATTATGAAAATAAAGAGTTAACACAGCGCTACCAACTCATGGCACAGACGATTATACCTCGCCCTATAGCCTGGATAGTAACAGAGAATAATGGAGTTGTAAATATAGCTCCTTTTAGTTATTTTATGGGACTCTCTTCTGAACCTGCAACGATGATAGTCAGTATAGGTCATAAGAGTGATGGAAGTGAAAAAGATACACTCAAAAATATTCGTGAAACTGGAAAATGTACTATTTGCATGGTGGATAAGCCACTTTTGGAGAAGATGCACTTTAGCTCAAAGGAGCTCGATGGTTCTTTGAGTGAAGCGAAATACTTTGATATTGATACTGAAAATGTAGTAGATGGATTTCCACCAATGATAAAAGAAGTTCCTAGTGCATTTTTTTGTGATTTTTATCAAGAGTTAGATCTTAAGGGTTCTAAAACTATACCTTTGGTTGTCGAGATTAAAGAACAGTATATTTCTGATGAAATCATTAGTGATAGAGATAAAATTATACTTGATTATGAACCAGTTGCTCGTGTTGGAAAAAGTTATGCTCTGATAGGTGAAAAAATTAATCCACCTCTTATAAAGTAGTTTACAAAATATTTATTAATATATTTAAATAATTTTAAGTTGTTGAGCTATATAATAAGTGATTAACTTGCTAAAATAAGGATGTATCATGAAACTAGAAACATATTTATATACAGATAGCAAATGGAATAAAAAATTTGATCTTGATTTAGATTCAGTAAATACTTTAGTTATTATTTTAGCATCGTCAAATCTTGATAAGTTACAAAAACCTCTTTCGGATATACTTACTAATTATCCTGTATCAATAATTATAGGAGCTTCAAGTTCTGGAGAAATTTTTCAAAATGAACTTTTTGACAATAGTGTTTCTGTTGCTGTTATGCAGTTTGAAAGAACAAAATTAAAACATAATATTTGCCAAGTTATATCATCAGAAACTTCCTATTTAGATGGTGTAAATATTGCTAAAGAGTTACAACAAGAAGATCTAAAAGGTGTTTTTATTCTTTCTGAAGGCTTAAATGTAAATGGATCACAGTTAACAGAAGGTATCTCTTCCATTATTACTTCTAAAATACCTATAACCGGAGGATTAGCTGGTGATGGAAATAAATTTAAAAATACATGGATTATTTCAAATGGTGTTCCTCAAGCAAATCATATATGTGCAATAGGATTCTATGGTAGCTCCATACATATTGAATCATCATCAAAAGGTGGATGGGATTCAATAGGTTTACATAGAGTTGTCACAAAAAGTAAAAATAATATACTTTATGAACTTGATGGTAAGCCTGCATTAGATATATATAAAAAATATTTAGGAGATAAGGCAAGTGAGTTACCTGCCTCAGGTTTACTCTTTCCACTCGAATTAAAAGAGACACTTGATGCCACAGAAAGTAAGATTAGGACAATCTTGGCAGTAAATGAAGAGGATAACTCTATAACTTTTGCTGGGGACTTACCTGAAGGTTATATTGTAACTTTTATGAAAGCAAATGTTAACCGCCTAGTAAACGGAGCAGGAGAGGCTGCTGAAAAGTTAAATCTTAAGGCATACAAGGATGAAAATATACTCTCTATTGCCATAAGTTGTGTTGGGCGTAGACTTGTTTTAAAAAGTAAAACAGAAGAAGAACTTGATGCTGTCTTAGATGTACTACCTTCAAATATAAAACAGATAGGATTCTACTCCTATGGTGAAATCTCTCCCTTGGCTTCTGGAAAATGTGATTTACATAACCAAACAATGACATTAACACTGATATGGGAAGATAATGCATAAAACTCTTGCCAAACATCTGAAAAAATTCGGCTATGAAGATGGTTCTTTTCCTGATAATAATCTAAAAAAATTTATTGATTTTGTGAATAAAATGTGTCATGAGTCAGATGAAGATAGAGCTTTTTTAGAACATACACTTGAAACTACATCTCAAGAGATGTCAGAACTCTATGATACACTCAAAAAAAGTTCTGAAACAGCACTTGCAAAAAGTGAAGCAAGGTATAAAGAGTTAGCAAAAAAAGATATGTTAGTGGGTATTTTAAACAGAAGAGGTTTTCATGAAGCATTTCGAAAAATTATATCTTTATCAAAAAGAGCAAATCAGAAGTTTGCACTACTATTTTTAGATCTGGATCATTTTAAAGAGATAAATGATAATTATGGACATGAAGTCGGAGATAAGCTTCTTCAAGAAGTAGTGAGTCGGGTATCTGCAAATATTAGAAAAGAAGATATATTTGCACGTTTAGGTGGAGATGAGTTTATTATTATTTTTACAAATATAGATAGCACACATTTTTCGAAATCAGTAGAGAAAAGTTTAGAGTTATTTCAAGAACCATGGATTATTGATAATCATATCTTAGATATAACAACAAGTATTGGGGTAACTATCTTTCCTGATGATGCTGAGACTGAAAAACAACTTTTAAATAATGCAGATAAGGCGATGTATAAATCAAAAGAACTTGGACGAAATAAGATTGTCTATTTTAGCTAAAAAGATGCTAAAATATCTTACTTAATAATCTAGGAATTTAATGTTTAAAAACAATCTTGCTTATGAAGCTAGTGCTGGAAGTGGAAAAACATTTATGCTTGTTGTTCGTTATCTTTCACTTCTTTTTAAAGGTGCAGAATCTTCTAAAATTTTGGCACTAACTTTTACAAATAAAGCTGCATCTGAGATGAGTGAAAGAATAGTTGAAACTCTTGAAGAGTTAGAGTCTCGTGGTGAACTTAATGAGATCATTAAAGTTACAGGTTTGAGTAAAAGAGAAATTTTAGACAAAAGAGCAGGTGTTTTAGCTGCGTTTTTAAATTCACACACAAAAATAATGACTATAGATAGTTTTTTTACCCAAATCCTTAGAAAGTTTTCTCTTTATGCTTCACTTATGCCAGATTTTTCTACCTTTGCTTCTCAGCATGAACTCAAACTAATGTCACGGTTCTTAAAAGAGGTTAGTGTAGCGGGAAAACGCACTGCTCTCATTGATCTTTCACTCTCTTCTAAAAAGAGAATTAGTGATATATTTTTGTTGTTAGATGAATTTTATATAAAAAAAGAAGAACTATCTGAGTTAAAGTTTGTTCAAGCTAATAGTCTTGATTTTGAATTAGAAGCGATGCTGGCACTTAAAGACTTACAAGCTATTGTCTCAAACTGTAAAGATGCATCTCCTTCTTTACAAAAAGCAGTTATTGCTAAAGATTTTAATGAGTTAAAAGATAAAAGTTGGATAGTTAAAGAG
>Ga0256826_1001216_pt1 | contig 16047 bp, 11 predicted proteins | sample CV79metaG_FD_185975 | JGI IMG/M metagenome (GOLD analysis project Ga0256826, IMG submission 185975) | Hydrothermal vent microbial communities from East Pacific Rise, Pacific Ocean - CV79 | ecosystem: Environmental > Aquatic > Marine > Hydrothermal vents | place: Pacific Ocean: East Pacific Rise...
TGAAACACCGCTTATAGATGTGCGAGCAGCTGTTGAATTTGAAAAAGGTGCTTTTAAGGGTGCTGTTAATTTGCCACTGATGGACAATGAAGAGCGACGACTTGTTGGAATTGAGTATAAACATGAGGGAAATGAAAAAGCTCTCAAACTTGGACATACTCTTGTAAGTGGCAAGATTAAAAAGCAGCGTGTGCAAAATTGGTTAAATTTTAAAAAAGCCAACCCAAATGCAATGCTTTACTGTTTTCGAGGAGGACAGCGTTCTAAAATTTCTCAAGAGTGGTTGCGTGAGCAAGATTGTGATATTGTACGTCTAAAAGGTGGATATAAAGCTTTTAGAAACTATTTGATGCAGGCAATAGATAATTCTATAAATAGTTTCAAACCAATAATACTTGGCGGACGTACAGGTTCAGGAAAAACGATTTTTTTAAAAAATATTAAAAATTCTATAGATTTGGAAGGTTTGGCAAATCACAGAGGTTCTTCGTTTGGTAGAAAAATTACACCACAACCGACACAAATCAACTTTGAAAATGCATTAGCGTATGAATTAATTCAAAAAACGAATGATGGTCATAAACATCTTGTGTTTGAAGATGAAGGAAAATTTGTCGGTAGTCTTTACATTCCAAAGCTCTTTGCTACTTATCTTAACAGCGCACCACTTATGATTTTACAAACTCCACTGCAGACAAGAGTTCAGATAACTTTTGATGAATATATTGCTGAAGCGCAGAAACAATATATAACTGCTTATCAAGAGGAGGGCTTAGCGCTTTGGTATCAAGATATTCACAGTGCTATGAAAAGAATAAGTAAAAGATTAGGACTTGAGCGTTATGCTCGTGTTTGTGAGATTTTTAATGTAGCTTTTGAAGAGCAAAGAAAAACAAATGATAGGGAACTTTATAAGGAGTGGATTGTTTATCTTTTAGAAGAGTATTATGACCCAATGTACGATTATCAGATTGAAAAAAATGCACAGAGAATTGTTTTTGAAGGGGATGAAGATGCCTGTAGAGAGTACTTAAAGACTAATATTATCTAATATCTCTTTAGTTATACTCTCTCTTGTTGCTGTAGCATCAATCTCAACAAGTTCTAAGCCTAAAAGCTTTGTCGCTTCAATAATGGCCTCTTGTATTTTTAATAGATACTCACTTCCGCGTAATTCTATACCATCTAACTCTTTTTGAGAGAGTCTAAATTCTAATTCTTCTTTAGTTAAACGCAGTAAAAAAACTTTTTTTGGATAAAAGCCTTTTGTCGCAAAATCATTAAAAGAGACAAGCTCTTTTGCGTCTATCTCACCTTGAATGAGAGCATAAGCAACACCACTTACAGCACTTCTGTCTGAAATTATCATTTTATCAAGGTTTGGCTCTATAACTTCGCTTATATGCTCAGCTCTATCTGCTAAAAATAGCAAAAACTCAGCTCTTTTACTTTTTGTTTTAGTACTTAGAACCATCTCTCGTATCTCTTTACCAACCGCAGTTGCACCAGGTTCTTTTGTAATCACTGCGTTTGGAAAGTGACTTTGTAATGCACTGATTTGAGTGCTTTTACCTGCAGTATCTATTCCCTCTATAGCAATATACATTGACTCGCCTTTTGAACAGCATCTTGAATCTCTTCAGGTATAAGATGTTCTGTTTTTCCATTAAATTTTAAAAGATTACGAACAATTGAAGAGCTTATAAAAGCATGTTTTAGAGTTGGCATCAAATAAACAGTCTCAATCGTATCATCAAGAGAATTATTAAGATATCCTAACTGCAGTTCATACTCAAAATCGCTTACAGCACGTAAACCACGGATAAGTACCCCAGCATTATATTCATGTGCTAATTCAATTGTTAAATTGTTAAAACCTACAACTTTGACATTATCAAGTTTCATTGTTGCTAGTCTTGCCATATTTATTCTATCATCAAGGTCAAACATTGGTTTTTTATCTTTTGACTCAGCTACAGCGACGATAACTTCATCAAAAAGTTTACCAGCACGCTCAATTATGTCAAAATGACCATTTGTAATTGGATCAAATGTTCCAGGATATAAAGCAATCTTACGATTCTTCAAGTTGCCACCTTTTATATAAATTGTTCTCTAAACCCAGCAAATCAAACCATTTTCCAATTAGAAAGTTTTCCATATCATCTAATGTTTGTTGCTCTGAATAATAAGCCATCACAGGAGGAGCAATGATAATTCCCAAACTTGCAAGTTTATGCATATTTTCAAGTGCTATCGCTGAAAAAGGCATCTCACGAGGAGCTAAGATGAGTTTTTTATTTTCTTTAATCATTACAGCAGCACATCTCGTTATTAAGTTATCTGAAATACCACAGGCAATTTTTGCCAAAGTATTCATAGAACATGGCGCTATAATCATAGCATCAACTTTAAATGAGCCTGAAGCTACCGAAGCAGATATGTTTTTGTTGTCATGTATTGTGACATCATGCATCTCTTTTGCTAAAACAACTTTAGAGTTTTGTGACATTATAAAGTGCTTTTCAACTGATGAAGGGAGTAGATCTAAAATTTTTACTCCTAGATTTACACCACTAGCACCACTAACAGCAACTACAATTTTTGTTTTTTTCATCTCACCTCTGCTCTATTTTTACCAATTACAAGAACTTCTATTTTTTTACCATTACTGTTTATGACTTTAATTGTATCACCAATTTTTCCATTTTGAAGAGCCTTGGCTGAAAATGATATAAACATATTCCCGTTGTCTAAAAAAACGTTAATCATAGCGTTTCGCTTAATTAAGTTTAAAGCAGATACATCCCGTTGTGTAATAGCACCTAAATGCCTGAGATTATGTTTTGCCTGAAATTTCATTGTACCTATATCTTGAATTGGCATAGCTTTAAATTTATCTAACATTATACTGTTTTTTTTGCAATTTATATTGCTTAGCTCTGTATCTTTTTTTATCTCATGTCTTGGGGTAAATACTGCTACTTTTGCAGTAATTAAATAGTTAAAAAAGATTTTTCTCTTATCCTCTGTTTTTATATAAAGTATTCCTTTACTTGAAAGATAAGAATTTCTCTCAAAATGTATAGTGTAATCTGATGGAAGTTTTGTAATGTATCTAACTGGCTCAACTTGTATAGAATTTATATGTATTTGTTTATAAGTCTCATGGTAGAATTTTTTTATCGCTGTTTGTAATTTTGCTCTTTTTATTGGACTTTTTTTTGTAAATTGGATGTAGCCATTATGCTCAGAGGAGTAGTTTTTATATCCATTTTTGTTTAAAATGCTTAAAATATCTTTTGTTCTAATTCTAAGTGTATGTCTATCGTCTGGGATTTGAAATATTTTTTTATCATTTTGATTAGCGATTGGAACAATATCTGAGAGCATAACAGAATTATTTTTTATATAATAGTTATTTTTTAAGAATTCATTTGAAAATAAAAGAAGTGGAAAAAGTAAAAAAAGTAAAATTTTTATGTACATAATAATCTCTCAATCTGAGGATTTTTAGCTTAAAGTGGTACCAGAGAGGGGATTTGAACCCCTAAGCCGTGAGGCGGCGGATTTTGAATCCGCTATGTATACCGTTCCATCACTCTGGCGTTTTTATCTTTAAGAGCCGAAATGATAGTGATTTATTACTTAAAAGTAAATAACATTATGCCGATTTAGCTTTTAGATTGGAACTTTTATTGCTATAATATTCCAATATAATCTATAAATATTAAAATAATTGTGTGAAGGAGTTTTGTTATGCGTGTAACATCAAGTATGTACTACGATAGTTTATATGGTACAAATAACTTAAAATTAAATAATGAACTTTTCGATGTTAACAAACAAATAGCTTCTGGATTGAAAATACAATATGCTCAAGATAATGTAGAAACTTTTACAAAAACAATGCGACTAGATAATGAAATGGTTACGATTGGACAGGTGAAAAAAAGTACTGAAAGTGGTTACAAAGTTTCTAATCAGTCTGATATTGTTTTAAATGAATTTACGACTACTATGGATAGAATGAGAGTTTTACTTATACAAGCTTCAAATGGTACTCAGGATGAGACTTCACAAGATGCTATTGCTCAAGAGTTGCGAGGACTAGAAAAAAATGTTAAATCTTTAGCAAATACTTCGATTAATGGGCAGTATCTATTCTCAGGTTCTTCTGTAGATGTTAAACCAATCGCAGATGATGGAACTTATAAGGGTAATGATAAATCTATGAATGCCTTTTTGGGCTCAAATAATCAACAACAGTATAATTTGACAGGTGCAGAACTTTTTTTAGGTGATGAAGTTTTAGTACAACGTGAAATAAGCTCAAATAAGGTAAATAGAAACCTTTTGGAGACACATACGAACTTACAAGCTTCAGAATCAGACAAAAAGGCTCTTGATTCCTCAAGTAATATTCGTACTCTTATGGGTGATACTGATAATATCATTGACACCGTTAATGATAAACACTTTTTCTATTTAAGAGGTACAAAAAGTGATGGCACTGCGTTTAACCAAAAAATAGCAATGAAAGATGATGATAAAATCTCAGAACTTTTAAAGCAAATAGGAAATGCTTATGGAAATACTCCTAGTTTAGATATCGTAAATGTTTCCATGAATCCTTCTGGTGAAATTGTAGTTGCAGATAAACAAAGAAATTCAAGTAAACTTGATTTTCATATGGTTGGTGCAGTAGATTTTAGTGGAAATGCAGCAGATGTTACAAACATAGATGCCTTAGATAGTGGCGAAACAAATTTTGATAAAATAATATTGGGGACTAGTACAGCACCTAATCCTAGTCTTTTTGTTAAAGAGTTTAATGTTTCAGATTTAACACCAGTATCAGGAAGTGTAGCAAATATAAATGGTCTTGTTTATGATAGAGTAGCATTTGAAAAAAATGGATCACAACTCTCAGCTAATACCCCTCAAATAGTAAAAACAACAAATCAATTTGCCACATCTTCTACACTATTGTCTGAAGTCGCAGATGTATCTCAAAATAATGCGGGTACTTTAGATGGTACTCAGCTTAAACTTATTGGAAAAGATATAGCAGGTAATACTTATGATGTGAGTGTTGATTTGAAATCAACTGCAAATGGTGGTTCTACCTTTACTCTTGGTGGAACTACTTATGGACTTTATAATATGGATAGCACGCGTACAAATACAGATGCTGATAAAGTGACCTATCAACAACTGATGGATGTTGTTAATCTAGCGGTAACAAATACCACACCAATTGCCAATACCGCACAAGCTTATGATGATGCTATAACTACATCGAAACAAAGTGGAGAAACTTATCTTAGTTATGATGGTAAAATTCAATTTGGTGATATGACTTCTAAAGATACTTTAGCAAGTGTATCTATTTATGATGCAAATAGTGGTGATTTTACAGATACAGATGGAGATGGTAAATCTGATCTCTCTTCTGTAATGACTTTTAATACAAATAATTCTGTCACTATTCGTGATCCTAAAACAGACTTTTTTAAAGCTATTGATGAAATGATTACTGCTGTTGAAAATCATAAAGTATATCCTGACTCATCTAGTGGAGATGTAAGAAGTGTTGGAATTGAAAACGCAATACGAAAAATGGATGATTTACAGGATCATGTCTCTCGAATGCATGCAAAAGTCGGTGCGCATTCAAATACTCTAAACAACTCCTTAGAAAGAACACAACTTTTAGAAGTGAGTACAATGACTCTTAGGTCTTCAGTAATTGACACAGATTTAGCAGAGTCTTCTTTGAGACTACAGCAACTTAGTTTAAATTATCAAGCAATGCTTTCGACTGTTGGAAAAATTTCACAACTCAGTTTGGTCAATTATATTTAACAAATCGCTAGATATTTTTGGCTATACTTCTTTTTTAATTAACATTTTTTACTATACACATTTGAGAGGTTTTCTGATTTGAAAGATACTGTTTTTATTATATTCTTTGGTCTACTGATATATTTTGGCTTTTCTACAATTTTTGGTGATACTGGATTAATGGGGAGTTACGGCTCACTTATCGCAACATACAATAAACTATATTTTGGATATGTTTCATTTATATGGCTTTTTTTACTTTTAATTCCACTCTATTTTTCTTATAAAGACGCGAAGTTTGATTTTAGAACGGCAGAGTTAATTGTTTCTTCATTTTTATTATTATATTCATCTTTATTAGCACAAGCTCTATTGGTACAAAGTAACTTTAGAGGAAAATTTGGAGCTGATTTTGTGGATTTTTTATCTCCATATATTGGTGTTTTTGGCTTATGGATATTTTGGTTCATAATTACATCTGTATCTATCGTTATCTTAGTAGATAAAAGTTCTTCTGAGATAGTTTCTCTAGTTTTATCTCTAATAAAAGATAAAACTCCAAAAATAAATATGCCTCAAAAGCAGTTTCAAAATGATACTTTTGAAAAACCAGTAAAAGAAAAAGCAAACCTTGAAACAGTAGATGATAAAGAGAAAATAATAGTAGATACAGAGATAGAATTGGATGAAGAGATTGATAAACCTGCATATTTAAGACACGAAAAAAACGAAGAAAAAAAGAAAACTATACTTGACATTGCATCAGAAGTGAAAGAGAAAAAAAGCGCGGTAATTGTTGATGAGTTAGAAGAAAATGCCAAGTTACTTGCTACTATTGAAAAGGGTAAAGTTGCTAAACCAAAAAATTTTAAACTTCCATCTGTTAATTTTTTACAAAAACCAAAAAATACATCGCACTCTATAGATGAAAGTGAATTAGATGATAAAATTAAATATCTAATTGATAAGCTTGCTCATTTTAAAATTGATGGTGATGTTGTTAGAACATATGCGGGACCTGTTGTTTCTACTTTTGAGTTCAAACCAGCAGCCAATGTAAAAGTAAGTAAAATTTTAAATCTTCAAGATGATTTAGCAATGGCACTTTCAGCTGAAACTATTCGTATTCAAGCTCCTATTCCAGGTAAAGATGTTGTAGGAATAGAAATTCCAAATGATACCGTAGATACTATCTATATACGAGAACTTTTGGACGATAAACTTTTTAAAGATTCAGCTTCACCACTTACGATAGCATTAGGCAAAGATATAGTCGGAAAACCTTTTATAACTGATTTGAAAAAACTTCCACATTTGCTAATCGCGGGAACAACAGGAAGTGGCAAAAGTGTTGGTATAAACGCAATGATATTATCATTGTTGTATAAAAATTCACCCGATCAACTGCGTTTACTTATGATAGATCCAAAAATGCTTGAATTCTCGATATACAATGATATTCCTCATCTATTGACTCCCGTAATTACTAAACCTAAACAGGCAATAGCCGCTTTAAATAACATGGTAGCGGAGATGGAACGTAGATATCATTTGATGAGTGAAAATAAAACAAAAAATATTGAAAATTATAATGAAAAAGTTAAAAAAGAGGGTGGGGAAAACTTCCCTTATATCGTTGTAATCATAGATGAATTAGCAGATTTAATGATGACAAGTGGAAAAGATGTTGAACACTCTATCGCTAGACTTGCTCAAATGGCTAGAGCTGCAGGAATACATCTGATTGTTGCAACACAAAGACCTTCTGTTGATGTTGTAACAGGTCTAATCAAGGCAAATCTACCATCACGAATTTCTTATAGAGTAGGGCAAAAAATAGATTCAAAAATCATTTTAGATCAAATGGGTGCAGAATCTTTACTTGGTCGTGGAGATATGCTGTTTACTCCTCCTGGTTCTACAGGTTTAGTTCGTTTACATGCTCCTTGGAGTACAGAAGAAGAGATTGAAAATATAGTAGAGTTTATAAAATCTCAAAGAATGCCAAATTATGATAAAAGTTTCTTGGTTGAAGAGACTGAAGGTTCTTCTAGTACAACTGAAAGTTATGAAGAGCTAGATCCTTTATATGAAGAAGCTAAAAGTGTTGTCTTAAATGATAGAAAAACTTCTATCTCTTATTTACAAAGAAAATTACAAATAGGATATAACCGCTCAGCGAGAGTTGTAGAGCAGCTAGAGCAAGAAAATGTTTTATCTGCTCCAAACGCAAAGGGCGTTAGAGAAATTCTTTAATGATAAAACCACAACTAATTTTTACAAAATATAAAAATTCTTTTACTGTTTTTATAAAAAATTTAGAAGAACTTTCTGTGGAACAAATTCAGACATTTCAAGAGTTTTGTAATTTGAGGCATGGTTATTTTAATTTTGATACATATACTTTTACAATACAAAAAAATCTTACCTTTCATGAATTTGTTAAAATAATAAAGTCGCTAAAAATAGATGCAAAAATATTTGAAAACTTACCTATGCAAAAGAGTAATAAAAAAATTACTTTTGGAAAGTTCAAAGGTATGTTATATAGCGAATTGCCAGATTCATATCTCTCTTGGCTTAAGCACAACTATAGTGGCGAAGATAGGGAAGTAATTAGCAATGAACTCAAAAATAGAAACCTTTAACTTGTTACAATTTACTACATAAATAAAATTTCATATCATATTATTGTTTCTTTAAGTAACATATGAGTTATACATGTAAATTCTTTGGATATAATACCTCAAAATCAAACTTAAAAATAGGAATTATTATGGGATTTATTGAAGAATATAAAGAGCATGTAGCTTCAAGAGAAGCGCTTGGTGTTCCACCATTACCACTTACAGCTGAACAAACAGTACAGTTAATTGAACTGATAAAAACTGATTGTAATGAAGAATTATTGGATTTATTAACAAATCGTATAGCTCCAGGTGTTGATGATGCTGCATACGTTAAAGCAGCATTCTTAAATGATATCGCAGCAGAAAAAATAACAATTTCAGCTATCACACCAGAACAAGCAGTTGTAATGCTTGGAATGATGCTTGGTGGTTATAATGTTAAACCTATGATAGATGCTTTAAGTTCAAGTAATGATAAAGTTGTTGCAGAAGCAATCGAAGCACTTTCTCATACCTTACTTGTTTATGATGCATTTAATGATGTAGAAGAGTTACAAAAGGCTGGAAATGCGGCTGCTACTGAAGTTATGACTTCTTGGGCAAATGCAGATTGGTTTACTTCTAAACCAGCCTTAGAAGAAGAGATTACTATTACTGTGTATAAAGTTCCAGGTGAAACAAATACAGATGATCTCTCTCCTGCTTCTGAAGCATTTACTCGTTCAGATATTCCATTACATGCAAATTCTATGCTTCAATCAAAAATGCAAGACCCGATAAATACAATTAATCGTCTTAAAGAAATGGGAAATCCAATTGCATACGTTGGTGATGTTGTTGGTACGGGTTCTTCTCGTAAATCTGGTGTTAACTCTGTGCAATGGCATATGGGTGTAGATATTCCAGGTGTTCCTAATAAACGTACTGGTGGTGTTGTTCTTGGTGGTATTATCGCTCCAATTTTCTTTGCTACTTGTGAGGATTCAGGTGCACTACCATTAGAGCTTGATGTATCTAAAATGGAAACTGGTGATGTTGTAACTATTTACCCATATAAAGGTGAAGCGCATAAAGATGGTGAATGTATTGCCACTTTTAAATTAAATCCAAATACTATTACTGATGAAGTACGTGCTGGTGGTCGTATTCCATTAATCATTGGTCGCGGTTTAACTTCTAAAGCTCGTGGTGTTCTTGGCTTAGATACATCAGATGTTTTCTTAACTGCTGAGCAACCTGCAGATACTGGTAAAGGTTTTACACTTGCTCAAAAAATGGTTGGTAAAGCTTCTGGTCTTGCTGGTGTGCGTCCAGGTATGTATGTAGAACCTGAAATGACTACAGTTGGTTCTCAAGATACAACTGGACCTATGACTCGTGATGAGATTAAAGAACTTGCAGCACTTGGTTTTAATGCTGATTTTGTTTTACAGTCTTTTTGTCATACAGCAGCATATCCAAAACCATCTGATGTAATTATGCACCATACACTTCCTGACTTTATCTCTAATCGTTCAGGTGTTGCACTTCGTCCAGGTGATGGTGTTATCCACTCATGGTTAAATAGAATGGTTCTTCCTGATACTGTTGGTACAGGAGCAGATAGTCATACACGTTTTCCTCTTGGTATCTCTTTTCCTGGTGGTTCTGGTGTTGTTGCATTTGCAGCTGTAACAGGTGCTATGCCTCTTACTATGCCTGAGTCTGTTCTTGTTCGTTTTTCAGGAGAAATGCAACCAGGTATTACACTTCGTGACCTTGTGAATGCCATTCCTTATCAAGCAATTCAAGAAGGTCTTTTAACAGTTCCTAAAGCGGGCAAAAAAAATATTTTTGCTGGGCGTATTTTAGAGATTGAAGGCTTACCTGATTTAAAAGCTGAACAAGCATTTGAACTTTCTGATGCATCTGCTGAACGTTCTGCGGCTGCGTGTACTGTTTTATTAAATGAAGCACCAGTTGAAGAGTATTTAAAATCAAATGTAGTTCTTTTAGAGTCTATGATTGAAGATGGTTATGAAGATAAACGTACATTACAACGTCGTGTAGATAAAATGAAAGATTGGTTAGCAAATCCATCTCTTATGAAGCCAGATGCTGATGCAGAGTATGCAGCGGTAATTAACATTGACCTTAATACTATTACTGAACCAATTTTAGCTTGTCCAAATGATCCAGATAATGTGAAATTATTATCTGAAGTTGCTGGGACTAAAATTGATGAAGTATTTTTAGGTTCTTGTATGACAAATATTGGTCACTATCGTGCAGCTGGTGAAGTAATGAGAGGCGAAACTTCTGTTGCAGTTGAAAAATTCTGGATTGTTCCACCAACTAGAATGGATGAGCAACAACTAATTAATGAAGGTTACTATGATGTTTATAAAGCGATAGGTGCACATACTGAAGTTCCAGGATGTTCACTTTGTATGGGTAATCAAGCATCTGCTCGTGAAGGCTCAACAGTATTTTCAACTTCAACTCGTAACTTTGATAACCGTTTAGGAAAAGGTACTCAAGTTTATCTTGGTTCTGCAGAACTTGCTGCTGTATGTGCTAAACTTGGTCGTATTCCAACTCCAGCTGAATATATGGATATTGTTCCTGCTAAGATTGCTGGCAAAGAAACTGATATCTATAAATATCTCAACTTTAATGAAATTAAAAATTATCATCTTGAAGAACGAAAAGTTGCTCAAGAAAAGTATGATGTTACAATCAAACCTGTTTAATTTCTTATTTACAGATGCAATTAATTGCGTCTGTAAACATTCTATTCACTTATGATGTCATATTCTATTGGTATATTAGGTGTAAAAACTTCTTTTTTATATTTTAGATTTTTCATTTGACTTGCAAAAAGAATCTTCACATTATTTTCAAATTCATCTAAATAAGAAATAGACTGAATCATTCCTTTTTCTAATTTAATATAATATTTAGTATTATTGAAGATAGCCAAATAATTGTCTTTATTTATTTTTTTTGCATTTTTAATAAGTGTAAAAAAATCAAAATTACTAGCTATTCTTTTTATTATGACTTGTTCCAATTCCGGTTCTATAACAACAATCTTACTTGGCAAAATATATACCTGTTTATCAATAGGTGTTTTATACTCCCATAATGCATATTGTGGCTTAGCCGCTCTTACATGACCTAAATATGTAATAGTTTTGTTTTGATCATCCACAATGCTTTGTGTAAAATCTGCTTCAAAATATTTTATATCACTTATGTTTGCATAACTCGATACAGCTAATAATGTTAAAAAAAGTAATTTTTTCATTTGTCTCCTTTGAACTAAAATTATATCAAATTATCCATTTATACTATTTCTTATATATAATGTGATAAAATAAAATAATTTCAATTATTACTATATAGTAAACTATATAGTAATAGATAATAAGGTTGCAAATGCTACAAGCATTCATGGGTAAGGTATTTGGTACTGCAAATGACCGAGAATTAAAAAAATACGTAAAACAAGTTAAAAATATAAATGTTTTAGAAGCTAAGTATGAAGCTTTAAATGATGAAGAACTCCAATCAGAATTTGAAAAATTAAAAGCCAGTGTAATGAATAACGAGAAAACCTTAGATGATGTTCTTTCAGATTCTTTTGCAATAACAAGAGAAGCGTCTAAGCGTGTGCTTGGAATGCGTCATTTTGATGTACAGCTTATAGGTGGTATAGTACTACACAATGGTCGTATAGCTGAAATGAAAACAGGTGAGGGAAAAACTCTTGTTGCAACCTTGGCTATTGTTTTAAACGCAATGACAAATAAGGGTGTTCATTTAGTAACTGTAAATGATTACTTAGCATCTCGTGATGCAAGTGAAATGGGACCTTTATACAACTTTTTAGGTTACAGCGTTGGTGTTATACTTGAAGATATGAACAGTGCTGAAGAAAAAAGAGCAGCGTATGAAGCTGATATTACTTATGGTACAAATAATGAGTTTGGATTTGATTATCTAAGAGATAATATGAGTTACTCTAAAGATCAAATGGTTCAGCGTGGACATAACTTCGTTATTGTTGATGAAGTTGATTCAATTTTAATTGATGAAGCAAGAACGCCTTTAATCATATCGGGTCCAACAAATAGAAATATGCAAGATTATTTGCATGCTAATGCCATTGCCTTACAACTTGAAAAAGAGACGCACTTTACAGTTGATGAAAAAGATAAGGTTATATTAATTACAGAAGATGGTATTACAAGAGCTGAAGAACTTTTTAATGTAGAAAATTTATATTCTCCAGAAAATGCTTCTCTTCCTCATGCTCTTGACCAAGCCTTAAAAGCAAACTATCTTTTTGAAAAAGATGTAGATTATGTTGTAAATAATGGTGAAGTAGTCATTGTTGATGAATTCACAGGACGTTTAAGTGAAGGTAGGAGATTTTCAGAAGGTCTTCATCAAGCACTTGAAGCAAAAGAAGCAGTTGAAATCAAAGAAGAGACACAAACACTTGCAGATATTACATTCCAAAATTATTTTAGAATGTATGATAAACTAGCTGGTATGACTGGTACTGCTGAAACTGAAGCAACAGAGTTTGCACAAATATATTCACTTGATGTTGTCTCTATTCCTACAAATATTCCTATCACTAGAAGTGACATGAATGACCTTATTTATAAAACAGAAGAAGAAAAATTTTATGCGGTTATTGATACAATTAAAAAACTTTCTAAAACTGGTCAACCAATTCTTATCGGTACAGCTTCAATTGAAAAATCAGAAGTTTTACATGAGATATTAAAAAAAGAAAAAATTGCTCATACTGTTTTAAACGCTAAGAACCATGAACAAGAGGGTGAAATCATTAAAAATGCTGGTGCTAAGGGTGCTGTAACGATTGCTACAAACATGGCAGGACGTGGTGTTGATATAAAGGTCAATGAAGAAGTTAAAAATCTTGGTGGTTTGTATATTATAGGTACAGAAAGACATGAAAATCGTCGTATCGATAATCAGCTACGTGGACGTTCAGGTCGTCAAGGTGATCCTGGGTCTACTCAGTTTTATTTATCTCTTGAAGATAATCTTCTTCGTATCTTTGGAAGTGATAAAATTAAATCAATCATGGAAAGACTTGGTGTTGAAGATGGTGAGTATATAGAATCAAAAATGGTTACACGTGCTGTTGAAAAAGCACAGAAAAAAGTTGAAAATATGCACTATGAAGGGCGTAAGCAAATTGTCGAGTATGATGATGTTGCAAATGAGCAAAGAAAAATTGTGTATAAATTTAGAAATCAACTTCTAAGTAATGATTATGATATTTCATCAAAAATTAATGAAATTAGAGGAGAGTGGATTAGTAATCTCTTTGTATTATCTGATATTTTTGAAGGTTCTGATTCTGAAGATTTTAATCTCAAAAAATTATCTGAATTGATAAAAGAAGAATCTAATTTTGAACTTAATCTTGAAGCATTAAAAGGTTTAGAATTTGATGAACTATATGCAAAAGTTTTAGAAGAACTTAAAACTTCATATGATGATAAAATGAGTGTTTTAGATGATGAAACACGAACTGAAATTGAAAAAGAATTTTATTTAAAAGAGCTAGATAATGCTTGGAGAGAACATCTTTATTCAATGGATAATATGAAAACAGGTATTAGATTACGTGCATATAATCAAAAAGACCCATTAGTGGAATATAAAAAGGAGAGTTTTAATTTATTTAGTGAATTAATTAATGAAATTAAATTTAATACTATTCGTACACTTCAAATTATTCAATTTAAAATTGAAACAGCTGAAGAAGAAGCAGCAAAGCTAACACAAAAACTTGAAGATGAAAAACGTGCACAAGAAGCATTGTTAAAATTAAATCATCATGATAATGTGGATATAGATAAAGAAGATGTAGTAGTAGAGAAAAAAATCTCTCGAAATGATCCTTGCCCATGTGGTAGTGGTAAAAAATATAAACAATGTTGTGGAAAGAGTGGACCTAAAAAAGGTGTATTTGCTTCTTGAAACGTTCAATAATACCATATTTAGTAAGGCGGTTTTTGCGTTTTGATAAAGACCAGCCTTTTATTTTTATATCTGCGTTACTTGCCTTTTTAGGTATTACTTTAGGTGTTATGGTTCTTCTAATAGCCATGGCACTTATGAATGGATTTGATAAAGAGTTTAAACATAAACTTACTATTATGAATTATCCATTAACTATTCTCCCAAAATTTTATGGTGCAGTAAATGAAAACTTGTTAATAGATCTAGAATCAAAATTCCCTAATTTGTCTTTTAGCCCCTATGTACAATCTTCAGTTATGTCAAGAAGTGGAAGATCGCTAGAAGGTGGTTATCTCTTTGGTGTTAATTTTGATGATGAAAAAAATGTTAATTCTGTTTTAAAAAAAGCAATAGATAGTCATCAGTTTAATAAATTTGATGTTTTGATTGGTAAAAGTTTAAAAGAAGAATTTGAACTTAATATCAATGATAAATTAATGTATATATTTACCAATGTGGAACCTGGTGGACTTTCTGTAACTCCAAAGATAAAAAGATTTAAAACTAAATCTTTTTTTGATTCTGGACTATCTGCCTACGATAAGGCATATTCATATACTACGATAGAATCTCTTCAAACGATTTTACATATGCCTAGAAATGAATATAACGGTATTCATGTATATTCAAAAAATCCTAGAGAAGATATTTTAAAAATTCAAAAAGAGTTACCTATCAGTGCTAGCATTAAAGGTTGGTGGGAAGATAATCTAAACTTTTTTGCTGCACTAGAGATGGAAAAAACATCTTTATTTATTGTTCTCATGCTTATTATATTAATTGCAGCTATCAATATAATATCTTCATTGCTTATGACAGTGATGAATAGACGTGGAGAAATTGCCCTATTATTATCTTTGGGTACAACTACAACTGAAGTAAAAAAAGTATTTTTATATTTAGGCATTGTAATAGGTATCGGTGGTATCTTAGCTGGAACAGTTTTAGGTTTAAGTGGTATTTGGGTTTTAAGTTCATTTGACATAGTTTCATTGCCAAAAGACGTTTATCCAACTTCTACATTGCCATTAGATTTAAGTCTAAGAGACTGTTTTCTCATTATAAGTGGGGCATTTATTATTGTTGTTGCATCTTCTTATTATCCAGCAAAAAAAGCGAGTGAAGTAGATATTTTAACTGTACTTAGAAATGAGTAGCCTTTTTAATACATTGTGCTATTAACATCTTCAACAGCTTTTTTAATAAGTGTGTAAGGTAAAGTTAGAGTTCTCTTTATAATATTTAGTGGCGCAACTGCTATGTCCTGTGCTACTTGCGTTTGAACTTTTGGATTACTGAGCTTACCATTAATTTTTAAGGTTGTTGAGAGACTTTCTCCATCAAAGATGATATATCCAACTAGTGGTATTTTTGATACATCACTTCCTAAGTCTGTTTTTAAATTTAGTTTCAAATTAATAGTATCATTCTTTAAATCTGCTTTGCCTTTTCCTAAAATCTTTAGCTCTTTTGACTCAAGATAAAAATCAGAAATAGTAAAAATATTATTTTTAGATTT
>Ga0256826_1001218_pt1 | contig 16037 bp, 16 predicted proteins | sample CV79metaG_FD_185975 | JGI IMG/M metagenome (GOLD analysis project Ga0256826, IMG submission 185975) | Hydrothermal vent microbial communities from East Pacific Rise, Pacific Ocean - CV79 | ecosystem: Environmental > Aquatic > Marine > Hydrothermal vents | place: Pacific Ocean: East Pacific Rise...
TCCTACATCTGTGTGAATGTTTTTGTAGAGTTCATAATCAACTCCAAGGGTGTACCCAAAAGCAAAAAAACCACCCTCCTGACCACTGATAGAACTTAAAAATCCAAGACCAGTATAGAGTGGAGTGAATGAGTCTAAAGGGTGCCAGTCAAAATGTGTTCCTAATGTGCCTAAATCATGAGTATCTGTAAGTGGGATTACTTCATAGGTCATGCGGATTCTCGCATCTAAGGGTTTTTGAATAATATCTTGAGCACTAAGAGGGAGCAGCAGTAGTAATAATAGTAATAAACTTGTTAGTTTCATTTAATTTCAACTTATACTTTATAAATTTTTATAATTTTTATATTGTATATTAATTTTTCTTTTTTATTATTAAATTACTATATCAAGATATATTGATTTAATAATTTTTTTTGCTATAATGCACTTAATGAATAAAAAGGGGTAGGGATGATTCTTGCGTTGAGTCTGTTTTTAGTAACACTTCTGTTTGTAATTTGGCAGCCACGCGGTCTTCAAATCGGTACGACGGCAGTTATAGGTGCGATTTTGGCACTACTTTTAGGTGTTGTAAACTTTGATGATGTATTAACAGTTACAGCTATAGTTTGGGATGCGACACTTGCGTTTATCGGGATTATCATCCTCTCTATGGTACTTGATGAGATAGGCTTTTTTGAGTGGGCAGCGATAAAGATGGCAAAACTTAGTGGTGGAAGTGGAAATAAAATGTTTATTTACATATTACTTCTTGGTGCGGTAGTAGCAGCACTTTTTGCCAATGATGGGGCAGCTCTTATACTTACTCCTATACTTCTAGCAAAAATGAAATATCTAAAAATGAAACCATTACCTATTTTTGCTTTTTTGATGGCAGGAGGGTTTATAGGGGATAGTGCTTCAAGCCCTTTAGTGATTTCAAATCTTACAAATATTGTAACAGCGGATTATTTTCATATTGGATTTTTAGAATATGCAAAAAATATGTTTTTACCAAATATTTTGAGTATTATCGCTTCTATCGCTGTTTTATGGATATATTTTAGAAAAGATATTCCTTTAAAAGTAGATGTTTCACTTCTTCCCGAAGCATCTTCTGTTATTAAGAACAAAACGATGTTTAAACTGAGTTGGTTCTTTTTAGCTTTTTTGATGAGTGCATATTTTGTGGGAGATTATTATCATATTCCTATCTCTATTTTCGCACTTGGTGGGGCATTAATTTTTTTACTTATTGCAAATTACTACAAAGCAGTAAAGCCTATTGTAATCATAAAAGAGGCTCCTTGGCAGATAGTGTGGTTTAGTATAGGACTCTACATTGTTGTTTATGGACTTAAAAATGTTGGTCTGACGCATGAAGTTGCCTCATGGATAGAGTATTTGCAAACGCAGGGGGAGATAGTTGCCATCATAGGAACAGGTTTTCTTGCTGCGTTTATGAGTTCTGTTGCAAATAACTTGCCGACTATTATGATAATGGACATAGCGATAGACCATGTCGGATATGTTGGTAATGAAGAGCTTGTTTATGCAAATATTTTAGGCTCAAATCTTGGACCTAAAATGACTCCTATCGGTTCACTTGCAACACTTCTTTGGTTGCATGTTCTGGCTCAAAAAGGTGTGAAAATAGGCTGGGGAGAGTATATGAAAGTAGGGCTCGTAATCACTCCACCTGTTCTTTTTATTGCACTTTTAGGACTTATATAAAATGGTATTTAATGATGAACTCCATACACTGACTTTAAGCGATGATGGCTCCTATACAGCTTACTCAAAAGAGTATGATGAGCATTACCACTCTACAAAAGATGGCGCACTTTTTGAATCACTTAAAAAACATGTGATACCTGCCTTTGAATTAGTACAAAAAGAGGAAGTAAATATCTTAGATATTTGTTATGGTTTGGGGTTTAATACTTTGAGCACTATCCTTTTTTATAGACAAAATAGAGCTGATACAAAGCTAAATATCTACTCTCCTGAACTTGACGTATCACTTGTAAAGTCATTGGAAAATTTTACCTATCCAAAAGAGTTCGAAAGCTTACGAGATATTATAGTCGCACTTAGCACAGAGGGAATATATAAAGATGAAACCTTATATATAGAAGTTTTTTTGGGTGATGCACGTGAATATGTAAAAAAGTTTACAAATAAATTTGACATAGTATATCAAGATGCCTTTTCACCAAGTACAAACCCAATTCTTTGGACAAAAGAGTATTTTAGAGATATATCAAACGCAGTAAAAAAAGATGTTGTTTTAACAACTTATTCTATTGCATTTAAGACACGCCTTGCTCTTTATGAAAATGGTTTTAATATCTACATAAATTCTGGAAAAGAGTATAGAGATGCAACCATCGCGTCTTTATCCACTTTAGAGGGTCTTAAAAAAGTAGATATGCCACATAAAATATCGTGTAACTCTACGCTCCATTCCCTTCGTGACTCTGAATTATGAAGTAGCACTATTTGAGTTTAGCAGATTAAGAGCTTATAACAGCTAAAAACTCTTCTCCAAATTGTGTAAATTTTTTCTCTCCTACGCCATTGACTTCTAACATCTCTTCTTTGTTTGTCGGCATATCATTTGCTAAATGTTTGAGGGTTTTATCTCCGAAAATTATGTAAGCAGGAACGCCGAGTTCGCTTGCAAGTTCACTGCGTTTAGTGCGGAGTTTTTCAAATAGCTCTTCATCATAATCAAACTCTTTTTCTTGTTTGATTTTTTTCTCTTTTGTGTTAATTTGCAGACGAGAGTGTTTTATATCTATCATTTTATTTGATTTGAGAACTTCTATAGCTTCATTTGTGAGTTTTAAGACACTAAAATCACCTAAGGTTACGATTTTAAGCTCTAAAAGTCTCTCTACTATAACAAACCACTCTTTTTTGCTAAGCTCTAATCCTATCCCATAAACAGAGAGCTTATCAGCTGCGTTTGCAAGTATCTTTTGCTCACTTGAACCACGTAAAATATCTATCACATAGTTTTTTCCAAAGCCTTGATTTGTTTTATAGATGGCACTGAGTAGCATTTGTGCCTCTTTTGTGATATCTCTGCGTTTATCATCTGAATTTATACAGTTGTCGCATCTATCTTTACACTCATCTAGGGTGTCATTAAAGTACTCGGCGAGTTGTTTGTGAAAACATATCTCACTTGTGGCGTATTTGTAGATTTTATCTATTTTGGTGTCAAGATGACTTTTGTACTCTTTATTTGTTATGTCGGCTAAAAATCTTTTATGTTGAGCCATATCACCAGCATTAAAGAGGAGTAAAACTTCACTATCTTCACCGTCGCGTCCTGCTCGTCCTATCTCTTGGTAGTAATTCTCTTGTGATTTTGGCAAAGACATATGCACCACAAAACGGATGTCACTTTTGTCTATTCCCATTCCAAACGCAATGGTAGCAACCATAATATCTATCTTATCATTTACAAAAATTTTAAAATTTTGCTCTCTTACATGTTGGGGTAAGCCTGCATGATAAGCGAGGGATTTGTAACCATTTACATTTAAAAAGGTACTTAACTCTTCTGCTTTTTTACGTGAACTTACATAGATGATGCCACTCTCATTTTTATGACGAAAGAGAAAGTTTTTGAGTTGTGCATGACCATTACTGATGCGTCTTTCAGTAGAAATAAAAATATTTTTACGAAATACTTTGCCTTTTGAAAGCAGAGGGTCTTCTAAACGCAGCTCCCTTAAAATATCACTTGTTACATTATCTGTTGAGGTCGCTGTAAACGCAGCGATAGTAGTGTTTGGAAAGTTTGCTTTTAAATTTCCAAGTGCACGATAATCATCACGAAATTCATGTCCCCATTGAGAGATACAATGGGCTTCATCAATGACGAAGAAGTTAATACTTAAACCTCGAAGCATTTCGATGGTTCTACCATTATTTAAACGCTCAGGTGAGAGATAAAGAAATTTTAAACCACCATTATAAGCCATAGAGATGATATCTTGAACTTCATCATAACTTTGTGCTGAAGATATCATTTGTGCAGAGATATTTTGTGCTTGTAGTGCTGAAACTTGGTCTTGCATTAGCGCAATAAGAGGTGAAACGACTATGGTTATACCATCCATCATCATGGTTGGCAGTTGAAAGACAAGACTTTTTCCACCCCCAGTTGGCAAAATCATAAGCAAGTCTTGCTTATTTAAAATGGCATTAACACCCTCTTCTTGTAGCTCTCTAAAATTATTATGTCCAAAAACATCTTTTAATACTTGATTTTTAATATTTGTACCTAGTAGTTAGAACTGATAGCATCAATTTCATCCCATGAGAGTGAAGTCGATTTTTGATGATTTATGATGTGGGCTACATATCTTGCAAACATATCTGTTTCAACATTTACACGAGTGCCTTTTTTATAGTTTTTAAAAAGTGTCTCTTTCATAGTGTGGGGGATTATAGTAAGCCTGAAACTTGTTTTATCTACATCATTAACTGTTAAGCTGACTCCATCTATGGTGATTGAGCCTTTTGGAACTATAAACGCAATGTATTTTTTATCTACTTCTATAAAAACATCGTAAGAGTTGCCACTATTTTTTATCTCTTTAACTTTTCCAACAGTATCTATATGCCCTTGAACAATATGACCTTCAAATCTATCACCCATTTTCATAGCGGGTTCAATGTGCACTTCACCTTTGTAATTTTCAATCGCTAAAAGTTTTTGACTCTCAGGTGAAAGCTCAACACTAAAGCCATCATTTGTTACTTTTACAACTGTCAAACAAGCACCATTTATAGCGATAGAATCACCCAGATTTGCTTTATATTTTGACTTGATAGTAAGCCTGCTTCCTACTAAACTTTTAACAGTTGCAATTTCTCGTATAAGACCTGTAAACATCGTTAAAACACTATCTTTCCGTCTTCTTGAAGACCTTTAATGATTTCTTTTGCTTTTTCATGCCCTGCATAGGCAGCTTTACGGCATAAATCAAGTGCTTTGTCATTATCCATTTCACAGCCTACACCTTGGTCGTATAAAAGACCTAAATTATAAAGTGCCTGTGCTAGACCACTATCAGCTGCACGTTTAAAGCAGATAAAACATTTTGCATCATCTTGTACTACACCGTGACCCTCTTTGTAGAGTGCCCCGAGATTGTTAAATGCTTCTGCGTGACCACGTTTAGCTGCTTCTTCATACCAAAATGCAGCTTCGCTATAGTTTTGCACACAACCAAGACCTCGCTCTAACATAAGGGCTACTTCATACATTGCAGGTGGAACACCTTTTGTCGCTGCTTGCATATGTAATTCATGCGCTTTAAAAAGGTCATGTGTGACACCACCAATCCCATTTTCGTAAAGAATAGCTAAATTAAAAAGTGCATAGGGTTGTTGAGCCTCTGCTGCTTTCGTATATAACTCCAATGTTTTGGCTTCATCTTTTTGACAAGCCTGTTGCATTTGGTGCATATATGCTAATGAGGTTTGAGCATCAGCATTACCTTCTGCAGCTAAGTCTGAGTATAACTTAAACGCAGTTTCGTAATCACCAGCATTATAAGCTTCGTTTGCTTTTTGTATCATTATCTTTCATTCTCCGTTCGTATTGGCTGTCTGTAAGTTGTTTTATTGCCCTTAGCTTTAGCCTTTGCTTTTCTTATTTTAGCTAGTAATTTTTCTTTTGTGCTTAAATGTTCATCACGAATTTTATGTTCATAACTACCATCTATCTTTTCGTTATATTCTAATATCTCTGGTATATAGTTTTGAAATAAATCTTCGCCCATCTTAAAAACCCTAACTAATTTAGTTTATATTATGGTAATGATACTCAAATATGATAAAATTCGCATTAAGATAATATAATGGATATTTTAATGAATTATGATGTAATAGTAGTAGGTGGTGGTCACGCTGGTATAGAAGCAGCTCTCTCATCTGCTAGAATGGGTAACAAGACTCTTCTTGTCTCAATGCTCGCTGAAAATGTTGGAGCAACTTCGTGTAATCCTGCGGTAGGTGGTCTTGCAAAAGGACATCTTGTTCGTGAGATAGATGCTCTTGGTGGAGAGATGGGACTTCTTACCGATGAAGCAGGCATACAGTTTCGTATACTCAACCAAACAAAAGGTCCTGCTGTTCGTGGAAGTCGTGCTCAAATTGATATGGACAAGTACAGAGTAATAGCAAGAAATGTAATTCTTAAAACAGCAAATTTAGATTTGGCTCAAGATACAGTCGAATCTTTAATTATTGAAAACTCTACTGTACTGGGTGTAAAAACTGCACTTTTAAATGAATACAGAGCAAAAAAAGTGATCATTACAAGTGGAACTTTTTTAAATGGCATAATTCATGTAGGAGAAGTACAACAGATCGGTGGAAGATTTGGTGAACAAAGAAGTGTAAGTTTAAGCAGCTCTCTAAAAGAGGATTGTGGCTTAAATATAGCAAGATTAAAAACTGGAACTTGTGCTCGTGTAGATAGTTCTAGTATTGATTTTTCTTTGATGGATGAGCAAGATGGTGATGCACTTCCTAGTCCATTTAGTTTCAAAACAGATAGAGAAAAGTTCCGTGCAACTAAAAAACAGCTTCCATGTTACATAGCTTATACAAATGAGCAGACACATGATGTCATAAAATCAAATTTTTATAGAGCACCACTTTTTACAGGTCAAATTGCAGGAAAATCTCCAAGATATTGCCCCTCAATCGAAGATAAAATAGATAAATTTCCAGATAAAGATAGACACCATCTTTTTATAGAACCACAAACTGCTGACAATACAGAGTGTTATATAAATGGTATGAGTACTTCTCTTCCGCCTGATGTGCAACGCGATATGATTCATTCAGTTAAAGGAATGGAAAATGCAAAAATTGTGCGTTATGGCTATGCCATAGAGTATGACTTCGTAGACCCTCGTGAACTGAAACATTCACTAGAGACAAAAAAGATATCTGGTCTATACTTAGCTGGTCAAATTAACGGTACAACAGGTTATGAAGAAGCAGCCGCACAGGGAATGATGGCGGGAATAAATGCAAGCCTTTCTTTGCAAGATAAAGAGCCTCTTATCCTTCGTCGTGATGAAGCTTACATTGGTGTTTTGATAGATGACCTTGTAACAAAAGGAACAAATGAACCCTATAGAATGTTTACCTCTCGTGCAGAGTATAGACTTCTTTTACGTGAAGAGAGTGCAGATACGCGTTTATCTCATTATGGACATGAACTTGGTTTGATAAGTGATGAATTGTATGAAAAAGTAAAATTAAAAGATGAGCAGATAAAATATGGAGCGCAACTTCTCGAAGAGTTGAAATTTACTCCAAATAAAGAGTTTAATGCTCTTTTAGAGTCAATGGATGAAGCAACTTTAAAAGATGTATCGACTGCACAACAGCTTGTAGCTCGTAAAAGTTTTGATGTTGCAAAAATGTTAAAAATAGTACCCCAACTTGCTAAATTTGATGATTATATACAAGAAGAGATATTAGTTGAGGGGAAATACGCTCGTTATATTGAGAAACAAAGTGAAGAGATAAAGCGTATGAAAAAGTATCTTAAAATAAAAATTCCTGAAAGTTTTAATTTTACAGGGGTCAGTGGATTATCAAAAGAGGTTCAAGAAAAATTAGCAGATTTTAATCCACCAACACTTCAAGCGGCAATGAATATTAGTGGAATAACTCCAGCAGCGATTGAAATTCTTCATATTTATATAAAAATGGCAGCAAAAAAATAATGCGTACTTTTTATTATGTTCATACCGGACACCGTATAGGACTGGATAGATTTCGTCGAGCTGTTGCAATTATGAATTCATTAAAAGATGAAGATATCACTTTGCTTTCAAGTGATTATAGAATTGCACAGGTGGCACGAGATTTTGGCATTGATAAAAGTGTGGGCATTGATGTGGTGCGAAATATTCCTCAGATTGCAAAAAATGGCGATAAGCTGATATTTGATTCTGATGAAGCGAACCCTATAATGCTTGATGATATGCGAAATTATTTCTCAAAATTTATTCGTATTAGTGATAATAAAGATGAGGTAAAAGCACAAAAAGAGTTTTTAATTTCTCCATATTTACAAGGTGATGGTATTTGTAATGTTGTTGCAGTACATGATAAATATTTTGGTGATTTTGAAAAAAATGTAGAGCTTTCGTATTTCTTTGGTGATGATGATTATGAAAAAGATTTAGAAAAAAACTTTGCGTTTATAGAAAATTTAGATCCACATTTACAGCTTGGTTTTTATTATTTTTTAGATTATGAAGCTATGTTAGAAAAAAAATTTCCTGATTATTTTGAATTTGAAGAGTATGATGAAATGATAATGCGTAGTAAAATAGTTATAACTGCATCGCCTCAAGCTGTTTTAGATTGCTTGGCAACTGGTGGTAAACCGATCTATTTTCAACGAGAAGATTATACAAGAGCATTTATCCCATTATTTGAAAAATTGTCTATTCCCATAGTCTATAATTATGAGAAAAAAGTGTTAGAAGATTGTTTATGTAATATAAATGTGATTAAATATGAAAAAATTGATAAAAATAGTAACACTATTTCTTCTTTTATAAAAGAAAACTTAAATTTATAATTAATTAAAACTTATTTGGTATATAATAAGAGCTGAAAATTCACAACAGGTGAGAAATATGAAAAATAGTAGCCGTAGAGGTTTTATGGGTAAAGCATTTGGTGCTGTTGCCGGCGTTGGTGCAGTAGCTTCATTATACGCGATGAAGAGATCTTGGGATCCTTTACCGAGTGTAAAAGCAGCTGGATTTACAACTCTTGATATGTCTATATATAAAGAGAATGAGTTAGTAGTAGAAAAATGGAGAGGGAAGCCTATTTTTATTTTGAAACAATCTAAAGAGATGTTAGATACTCAAGATAAAAATATGAGTCAACTTACAGGAGAGTCTACTGGTGCAATGGATAAGAAGAGACTTATAAAAATAGGGGATGATCATTTCCTAGTATGTGTTGGTCTTTGTACACACCTCGGTTGTATTCCTGGATACAATGCTGATGAAAAAAGCTTTCTTTGTGCATGTCATGGTGGTATGTATGATGATACTGGTATGGTAACAAAATCTCCACCACCACGTGGTCTTGATATTCCTCCATTTAAAATAGATGGTAATAAACTCGTGTTAGGTGAATCATCACCAGAATATGAAAAAATGATCGCTGATGGCGTAACACTTAAAGTATAGGTAAAAGGAAAAATATGGCACATTTTACAAAAGCAACAAGCCTACATGATTGGTTAAATCAACGCCTTGGCGTCGATACACTCAATCGTGTTTTGGCTACGGAATATTGGATCCCTAAAAATATTAACTTTTTATGGGCAATGGGTATGATCCTTGCAATTACATTTGGAATATTATTGATATCTGGTATTTTCTTACTAATGTATTATCAACCAAATGTAAACTTGGCATTTGATAGTGTTAACTACACTATTATGCAAGAAGTTGGATATGGTTGGTTATGGAGACATGTACATGGTGTAGCGGCATCAGTTGTATTTTTAATTATATACATTCACATGTTTACTGGTATCTATTATGGTTCTTATAAGAAGGGTCGTGAGATGATCTGGCTTTCTGGTATGCTTCTTTTCGTTGCATTCTCAGCAGAAGCTTTTTCTGGTTATATGCTTCCATGGGGTCAAATGTCTTACTGGGCTGGTATGGTTATTACTAACCTTTTCTCTGGTGGTTCATTACATGCAGATGGTTTAGTTGAGTGGATTCGTGGGGATTATGTTCCTGCACAAGCATACTTAAATCGTTTCTTTATGTTACACGTTCTTCTTATTCCTGTAGCGATTATGGGACTTATCGGTTTACACTTTGGTGCACTTCGTATACCACATGTTAACAATCAAGATGGTGAAGAGATTGATTTTGATGTTGAAGCAAAAAAATATTTGGCTGGTGATAAAGCAAACTCTAAAGTAATTCGTTTTGTGAATGACTTTTTATCTAAAGATATGATGGTTGTTGGAATCTATTTGATTTTCTTCTTTTATCTTGTATTTTATCATTTTGATTTTGCGATGGATCCAGTAAACTTTGACCCTGCAGATGGTTTGAAGACACCTACACATATTTATCCTGAGTGGTATTTCTTATGGTCTTATGAGATTTTACGTCCGTTCTCAACAAATGTTGGTCTGATTGCATTTGCATTTGCACAAGCAATCTTTTTCTTCTTACCATTCTTGGATAGAAGTCCAAACGCAGTACCTGCATCACGTCGTGGTCTATTTAAAATTTGGTTTTGGGCAATGCTTGTTGATATGATTGTTTTAACGGCAATGGGTAAAGTACCTCCAGTTGAACCATTTGGAACTATTGGATTTTATGCAGCATTAACATTTATTGGTCTTTGGATTGCACTTCCATTTATCACAATGTTAGAAAAAAAAGTTTAAGGAGTAAACAGTGAAAGAATTATTTATATTAGCAATCGTAACTACATTTACTCTTGTAACCTATTATTTAGTTGAGCCATTTGCTCATGCTAATATGCATGCACACCATGAGAGTCAAGATTTTACTTATAATGATTTACCAGCACTCACTAAAAAAGGTGATGTGACTCGTGGTAAAGATTTAGTAATGGGAGCTGGCGCTTGTGCTGGTTGTCATAGTATTAAAGTTGCAGATATGCCAGCACCGATGGATGCTGTGACTGCTGCACAAAGTTATGGTGTTAATCCACCAGACTTAAGTAATGCTGGTGCAGTATATGATGCAAAATTTTTAGCAGCTTTAATTAAAAATCCTGCGCATGCTTTAATGTTAGAAAATAAGTATAATGAAAAAACTGGAAAAACATTTCCAATGCCTCAGTTTTATGGAGCTGGTGGAGATATAGATCAAGAAATTGCAGATATGGTTGCATACCTTCAATCAATTGCTCCTAAAGAAGAAGAGCTTACAGCTAACGAAGCATTTGAAACTGCTTGTGGTAGATGTCATGCTGTTCATTATGAGTACAATTTAGATGATAAACTACATCCTTCATGGACACAAATTGGTGAAAAACCAACGTTTAAACATAAACAAGATGAGTTGGCATTTGAGACAAAAGTACTTGATTATCAAGACTCTTTAACTAAGTATCTTGGTAAATTGCCACCAGATTTAAGTATGTATATTCGTTCTCGTGGTGAGCACTTTTTAAGTACATTTGCTGAAAATCCAGATAACTATCTTAAAGGTACTGCAATGCCACGTGTTGGTGTAAACGCAGTAGCAGCTGAGAAAGTTATTGAACATTTAGCAGATGTTGGTGATTCTAAACGACATATGCGTGATTCGATTGGTAAAAATGTAATGATATTTATTATTATCTTTGCTATCTTTGCTATTCTTTGGAAAAAAGAAGTATGGAAAGAATTACATTAATTGTAATTAAGATATAACTCTTTAAAAGGCTAAGACTTTTGGGTCTTAGCCTTTTTTTTTGTCAAATTTTATTCTAATTTAGTTATAATTTTATATGAGATTTCGCAAACTAAAACAAAAAACTAAAACAAAAAAGAGAGAGAAAGTACAAGTTACTTATGCCTCTTATCCCGATAAAATAAAAGCACTTATTACAGATGTGTTTATGATATATGCTCCTATTCTTTATTTTATTGCTTATATCGTTATGGATGGAAAAGATGCTTTTCAATCCTCTCAACTTGCCCCTCTTATTGCTGTCATGCTTTATGGATTAATATATGCTATTTTATTGTCAAAATTTGGACAAACTCCTGGAAAAAAAGCATATGATATAGAAGTAGTAGATGATAAAACCTACAAAAATCTCTCTTTTATACGAGCATTTATCAGATTTGTTGCCTTTTTATTTTCAGCAACTATACTATTTGGTTTATTGACACCACTCTTTAGAAAAGATAAAAAAGCTTTACATGATATTTTGTGTAATACAGTAGAAATAAGTAAAAAAGTATAACAAACTATGAATAAATTATTTACTGCGTTTACACTAATCATATCACTCTTTTTTGTTTCATGTTCAAATATGCAAACTGGATTTGATGAAGATAGTATGTTTTATAAAGGAAATAGAATTAGTTTATATGTAGATAAAGCTTTGAAAAAAGATGCAAAATACAAACTTTATATAAATAATACATTAAGTGATGTAATTTTAGAACCTGAAAAAACTCTAAACTTTTATCTATCAGCAGGAGAGAGAAGAATATCTGTTGTCAAAGATAGACAAACAGCAGAGATAAATTTAAATATTGAAGAATTAAAAAACTACACTTTACGCCTTCAAAATAATGATAAGGGTAAAATTGAATTAATTCAAGTTAAATCTTCTTCTGATAAAGAGCTAAACGCAGTAAAAGAGGATGAAAAAATTCTTCAGCCAAAAATTGGGGAAACAACCATAAGCTATGAAAGAGATGATGAATAGTAAAGATATTTTCAACTCTAATGGATATAATACAATCATATAAAAAATAGGATACTTTATGTTAATTGATAGTTATGATAGAGTGGTTGATTATCTTCGTGTTTCCGTAACAGAGAGATGTAATTTTAGATGTCAGTACTGTATGCCTGAAAAACCTTTTTCATGGGTTCCAAAAGAGAATCTGTTGAGTTTTGAAGAACTCTTTGAATTTATGAAAGTAGCCATAGATGAGGGTGTTAAAAAAATTCGTATAACAGGTGGTGAGCCACTACTTCGTGAAGATTTAGATAAGTTTATAAAGATGATTTATGATTATGAACCTTCTATTGATTTGGCAATGACAACAAATGCTTTTTTACTCAAAGGAACAGCACAAAGACTTAAAGATGCTGGACTTAAACGCATCAATGTAAGTATAGATACCTTAAAACCAGAAGTAGCACAAGCTATAGCAGGAAAAGATGTTTTAAAAAATGTGCTTGAGGGTGTAAATGAAGCTATAAAAGTAGGGCTCAAAGTAAAAGTAAACATGGTTCCTATGAAAAATATGAATGCTGATGAAATTATAGATGTTTTAGAGTACTCTAAAGAGCGTGGAATGACTGTTCGTTTTATTGAGTATATGGAAAATAAGTTTGCAAAAGCAGATATTTCAGGTTTGAAATCTCCAGAATTATTAGCAATTTTAGCACAAAAATATGAGTTTGAAGATGAGGGTTTTGATGGTTCTTCTCCTTCTCATTATTATAGAATGAAAGATGGGTATAGATTTGGAATTATCGAACCTTATGGAGATGACTTTTGTAAGCAATGTAATCGTATTAGACTTACAGCAGAGGGTAATTTAATTCCTTGTTTGTATTTTGATGAGGCGATGAGTATTGCTAAAGCAATCAAAAGTGGCGATATAAAAGGTGCTGCTCTTGTTTTAAAAGAGGTTGTTCGTACAAAACCAGAAAAAAATCGTTGGGGTGGGGAAGAGGGTGAAGTTTCTTCTCGTGCTTTCTATGAAACTGGTGGATGAGTGGATTTTAAATGATTTATTTAGTTGAACATTTTTACTCAATTCAAGGCGAAGGACGATATGTAGGTACACCTTCTCTTTTTTTTCGTTTCGGTGGATGCAATATGAAATGTGAAGGTTTCGGTTGTAGTGAAACAGCAAATGATGGAGTTACTGTTCTTGGTTGCGATACGGTTTATGCTGTAAATAAAGAACATTTTGCTTTTAGTTGGATACCTATTAAAAATTCAGATGAACTTATAAGTGTTCTTGATTTATATGAACTTCCTGAGCCAAATGATGAGGGTCTAAACGCAGTAGATATTGTTTTAACTGGTGGTGAACCACTTATCTATGCTAATGATGAAATGTTTGTTGCTTTTCTTGAAAAGTTGACTGCTTTAGGTCATCAAATTACTTTTGAAACAAATGGCTCTTTAGATGTTGACTTTGAAAAATATCCAATCTATAAAAAATGTATTTTTGCCCTTTCTGTAAAACTTTCTAACTCTGGTGAGCCTCTACATAAGAGAATTCGAGGGGATGTAATTTATAATATTGCTGCAAATGCAAAAGATGCTTTTTTTAAATTTTCAATCGATGCAGAATCTATAAATATAGCTTTAGAAGAAGAGATAGATAGTATAAAAATTCACGCGCCTAAAACCAAAGTTTATTGTATGCCTGTTGGTGGAACAAAAGCAGAAGTAGAAGCTAATACAGAACCTCTAATAGAGTTTTGTAAAGCCAAAGGTTATAATTTTAGTGATAGACTACATATAAGAGTTTGGGATGCAAATAAGGGTGTATAACTTGAAAATATTCTAGTAGAAGGAGCGTGATAGTATGATTATACGAAAACTTTTTAAATTTGAAAATGCACATATTGTACGGGGTTGCTCAACTGTCAAATGTAGAAGTTCAGTTCATGGACACTCTTACAAAGTAGAATTACTATTTGAATCGAATTTTTTAGATAATGGTCAAATGGTTTATGATTTTGGTTTAATGAAACAAAATATGAAAGATTTGGTAGAGAGTTTTGATCATGCAATCGCTCTTTGGCGTGATGATGATAAAGAATTTATAGCAGATATGAAGAAGCATTCTGCTCGCTGGGTAGAACTACCGGTATCTCCATCTGCTGAGCAATTTTCTCGTGTTATTTTTGTTATCATAGATAAACTTTTGGGACTTACTTCACAAGTAAATGGTGAAAAAGAAGTCAAACTCAACAGTATTATTGTTCATGAAACAGATACTGGTTATGCACAGTGTTTTAAAGATGATGCTTATTCAAATAATATGGGTGAAATAAAATTAGAAGAGATTATCTTCTCAACTCAAGTTCTAAGCGACTTCAGAGACAACAAACTTTTTGAGAAGATAAAACGAGAAAAGAAGTTTATAAACCCACAGTCAGTTTAGTTTTTACTAAATTGACAGGGTTTAATATTTTAAACTCCAGCACAACTTATATTTATATCAACAACATCAGCATTATTAATCGTTCCACTTCCATCCCCGTTAGAGCCACCTGAAATGAAACATTGTTGTCCCTGACTTGTGTCGCTTCCCTGAACGATTTCCACGTTGTATCCTGCACCATTTGGCAATTTTGTGCTAAATGTAAAGGTCCCATTGTCTTGAAGTATGAGATCGTCTCCTCCATTGTTCGTTATTGTGAAAGTACCAATAGAGTTACTCGTAACCCCTCCAACACTATAAGGTCCTGATGAAATATTATTTTCATATCGAGCTATAAAAATTTCATTAGCAGTTGCAGTATCACTACCTGGAAATTCACCTGACGTAGAACCGTTAACATAAACATTTTCAGCAGAGTCTAACGTAATAAAGTAACCTTGTTCCGTATATTTATCTGTCCCATTATGAAGACTCCATAGTTCCTGAATAGCAGGGTTGAATTTTGTAAGTGTATAATTAAATTTAATTGGATTAGTTGATAGAGTAATATACCCTGAAGTATATATCAAACCATTAGAATCAATGATAAGTTTATAAAACACTTCATTTTTATCTGAACTCATTTGGTTACTTAAAATAAGTGTCCCGTTTGTGTCATATTTAAGAATAAATGGATCTTCTGTTCCAAGACTTACATGTCCATCTAAGTCACCTTTCGTATAACCTACAATATACACACTATCATTTGTATCTGTAGCGATACCAAATCCTGCTTCATTTTCAACTGTTCCCAACAATTGACTCCATAGTTTTGAGCCATTAGTATCATATTTGAGAACAAAAATATCTCCATGCCCTTGAATAGGATGACCATCAAAGGTTATTCCAGTATGATCTGTATCATCACTAGCCCTGCCTGTTATAAAAATATTATCACTAGAATCAACAGTTATACCATAAGCATTTTGTGCTGCATCTTCGTGCAGTTGACGTTTCCATCTTAGATTGCCATTAGAGTCATATTTAGCAATGAATATATCTCTATTCTTTGCAGATGTTCCATCAAAATCGCCAAGTGTATAACCAGTGATGTAAATATTTCCACTAGAATCAAGAGCCATGTCAA
>Ga0256826_1001219_pt1 | contig 16009 bp, 8 predicted proteins | sample CV79metaG_FD_185975 | JGI IMG/M metagenome (GOLD analysis project Ga0256826, IMG submission 185975) | Hydrothermal vent microbial communities from East Pacific Rise, Pacific Ocean - CV79 | ecosystem: Environmental > Aquatic > Marine > Hydrothermal vents | place: Pacific Ocean: East Pacific Rise...
ATCTCAACTTCTTTAATGATTTGAAAATTATAGTTAAGTATTTCTACATAAGCAATTTGTAATGGATTGAGTATTTCAAGCATTCTAGTTCTAATTTTTTCAACATCTAAAGTACCACTACTAACCATTTTTGCTGCTTCGTACAAGGAGGCAGGAATTTTCAACGCTTCTTTACGCTCTTTGTGTGAAAGATAAATATTTCTACTACTTTGTGCCAAACCATCACTATCTCTAATTGTATCTATTGGAACTACTTCAACACTCATAAAATACTGTTTTACCATTAAGCTAATCAAATGAAGTTGCTGAGCATCTTTTTTACCAAAATATGCTCTCGTTGGGCTTACAATATTAAGAAGTTTCATAACAATAGTTAGCACGCCACTAAAATGACCTGGTCGCGTCTGCCCTTCTAAGATGTATCCTCTTACATTTGGTGCCGCTATTTTAATTTCATCATCACCATATATATCATTTGATGATGGTAAAAAAAGTATGTCAACTCCTGCTAATTCACATATCTTTTTATCTGCTTCATCTCGACGAGGATATGTATCTAAATCTTCACCTTGTAAAAATTGTGTAGGATTCACAAAAATAGATACCACAACTATATCATTATCTTTGCTTGCATTTTTAATCAGTTCAAGATGCCCCTCATGTAAAGCACCCATAGTAGGAACAAAACCAACACTTTTATCTATATGCCTCAATTCATCTTTTAACTCTAATGGCGTGGAAATAATCTTCATTTTAAGCCTCTATTCTATATAATAAGAGCATATTATAACAGATATAGGACATTTTATGGATAATTATGAGTACACAGAGATACTAAAACATGTAACAATTAAAATGCAAAATATTTCAGGTGTTGTAGAACCAAAAAAAATTCAAGCTAGACTCACAGAGATTGAAGCACTAGAGAATAATCAAGAGTTTTGGTTAGATGCCTCAAACGCAGCAAAAATACAAAAAGAAAAAACACAACTTCAAAGAAAATTAGATAAATATAATATAGCAAATGATGCAGTCCAAGATGCACAGGACTTATATGAAATGGCTAAAGAGGAAGACGATAGTGAATCTTTGCAAGCCTTATATGATGATGCGCAAACACTAGAAGAGCAAATACGTGACATGGAAATTGAAGTATTACTTAGTGGTGAGAGTGATGCCAACAATGCCATACTTTCCATACACCCTGGGGCTGGTGGGACAGAGAGTCAGGATTGGGCTCAAATGCTTTTAAGAATGTATAAAAGATGGGCAGAACGTCGTGGCTTTAATGTTGATGTGCTTGATTATCAAGCAGGTGATGAGGCAGGTATTAAAGATGTTTCTGTATTGATAAAAGGTGAAAATGCTTACGGATATTTAAAAGTAGAAAATGGCATTCATAGACTTGTCCGCATAAGCCCTTTTGATTCAAATGCAAAAAGACATACCTCTTTTGCTTCTGTTATGGTATCTCCTGAAATTGATGATGACATTGATATTGTCGTAGAAGATAAAGATATACGAATCGATACTTATAGATCAAGTGGAGCTGGTGGACAACATGTGAATAAAACCGAATCTGCTATACGAATCACTCATATACAAACAGGTGTAGTTGTTCAATGTCAAAATGATAGAAGTCAACATAAAAATAAAGCTACAGCTATGAAAATGCTTAAATCACGTCTTTATGAATTAGAATTAGAAGAACAAAAAGCAAAAGAAGATGGTATTTCTAAAAGTGAAATAGGTTGGGGGCACCAAATACGTTCATATGTTATGCAACCCTATCAACAGGTCAAAGATACACGTTCAAATGAAGCATACTCTAATGTCTCAGCAATCTTAGATGGAGATATTGATGAGATGATTGAGGGTGTGTTAATTTCCCTAAATAGACAATGAATTTACTCAAAGAATTTTCACTTGAAGACAAATGTTCTTACTTAGAAAATAAAGAGCAAACTACACATTATAAAATCATAGAAAATTGTTCAAAAGAGTCTTGTCAAAATTTAATTGAGAGGGGATTTCGAAGATTTGGAAAAATGTATTTTAGACCAATATGTTCAGGTTGTGATGAGTGCAAAAGTATAAAAATCGATGTAATAAATTTTAACTTTTCAAAATCAGCTAAACGAATTTTGAAAAAATCAAAAGATATAAAAATATATATACAAAAACCAACTGCCTCGCATGAGCATATAGCATTATTTGAAAAATACCATCTGCATATGAAAGGTAAAAAAGGGTGGAAGTATAGTCCTACTACTCTTGAACATTACTATAATTCATTTGTGAACGGGCATAATGATTTTGGTTACGAAGTACTATATTTTTATGAAAATAAGCTTATAGGTGTAGATTTGATTGATATCCTCGAGGATGGAATTTCATCGATATATTTTTATTATGATCCTGATTTTAGTACTTATTCACTAGGAAAACTCTCGCTTTACAAACAAATACTCTATGCAAAAAAATCTAATAAAAGCTGGATATACTTAGGATATTATGTAAAGGAGTGTGATTCACTTTCATACAAGGCACAATATGTACCCTACCAAACTCTGCAAGGAAGACCTACTGAGTTTGAAGATTTTAAATGGATTTAATTAGCTCTTGCTTTTGTTCTTTTCTAATTTCTATTTTCTTTTTTTCAACAGCCTTATCTAGCTGTTTTTCAAGTTTTAACTGCTGAAGTTTATCATTCTCGCGTATTCTTTTTATTCTTTGTTCTTCTCGCATTTTCTTTGTAATTAATTTCTTTGCTTCAGCTTCACGTTTTGCTTTTAAATCTTTATCTTCTTGTAAATATGAGGCAATAACACCTGTTGCGTTTAAATCATTTTGATGAGCAAAATAGTAATCTAAAATTACTTTTTTATTCTCTTTTGTGTCAATCAAACCACTATTAATTATCTTTTTAAAAAGTAAACTATTTCCATTTTCTATTGATGCTTTAAATGAAGTTTCAGCTAATCGCATATAATAATCGTTTTCCAAAGAGAGCTTTCTTAATTGTTTTAAGTACTCTTTCCTGATTTTAGATGAACTGTCTTTATCTAATGAGAATCCAATTGCTTTAGCATTTTCTACATCTACTATATATTTATTTATATCATCTTGATAAAGATAATAATCCCCTATCGTCGTGAGCTTTTTTATATTATCTAAATTATTATATATTTTATCACCTAATACTGCATACACAATTGGATTTGATGCATATAAGAAAGTAATTGATAGGAAGAAAAGTATTATAATTTTATACATAATAGACCTTATTTATTTTTAACATTATAACAAAAATTTTGATTTATAAACTAAGAGAGAGGGGTAAATACTCTCAAATGAGAGTATTTAAAATAATGGATATTATCCGTTACGTTTTTTCTGAATTTCTTCAGATACATTTTTTGGAACTTCTTCATAATGATCAAATTCCATTGCGTATGTAGCACGACCTTGAGTTGCTGAACGCAAATCAGTTGAATAACCGAACATTTCAGCAAGTGGTACAAATGCATCAATAATTTTATTACCAGCACGGTCACCCATGTTGTTCACTTGTCCACGACGACGGTTAAGGTCACCGATAACATCACCCATATAATCTTCAGGTACTTCAACTTCAACTTTCATCATTGGTTCAAGAATTGAAGGTTTTGCTTTACGACAAGCTTCTTTGAAACCCATTGAAGCAGCAAGTTTAAATGCCATTTCATTTGAATCCACATCATGGTAAGAACCATCATAAAGTGTTACATCAATATCTTCCATTGGATAACCCGCGAGAACACCATTGGACATAGCCTCAGAACAACCTTTCTCAACTGCTGGAATAAACTCACGAGGTACTGATCCACCTTTAATTTCATTATGGAAAACAAAACCAGTATCAGCTTCACCTGGCTTAACTTTAAGGAATACATGACCAAATTGACCACGACCACCTGATTGTTTAGCATATTTATATTCTTGTTGTACAGCTTCTTTAATAGACTCACGGTAAGAAACTTGTGGAGCACCAACTTCAGCTTCAACATTAAATTCACGTCTCATACGGTCAACAAGGATTTCAAGGTGTAATTCACCCATACCAGAGATAATTGTTTGACCAGTTTCTTCATCTGTATGAACTCTAAAAGATGGATCTTCAGCTGCAAGTTTACCTAGAGCGATACCCATTTTTTCTTGGTCAGCTTTCGTTTTTGGCTCAACTGCAACAGAAATAACTGGTTCAGGGAAGTCCATTCGCTCAAGAACAATTTTTTCTTCACCAGTACATAAAGTATCACCAGTAGTTGTAGATTTAAGACCAACAACAGCACCAATTTCACCTGCATATATTTCTTTAATCTCTTCACGTTTAATAGCGTGCATTTTAACAATACGTCCAATTCTCTCTTTTTTATCTTTTGTAGAGTTATGAACAAATGAACCTGCTGATAATGAACCACGGTAAACACGAATAAAAGTAAGCACACCAACAAAAGGGTCAGTCATAATTTTAAACGCAAGTGCAGCAAAATCACCATCATCTGTCGATGGAACAGCTACTTCTACTTCTTCATCATCCATTAATGTACCCATTATTGCAGGAGATTCAGTTGGAGATGGTAAGTATGCAACAACAGCGTCAAGTAAAGTTTGAACACCTTTATTTTTAAAGGCAGTACCTGGAGTCATTGGAACTATAGCCATTCCAATAGTTGCAGATTTAATAGCCGCTTTAATCTCTTCTTCAGAAATTTCTTCACCTTCTAAGAATTTTTCAGCAAAATCATCGTTTCCATCAACTTCAGATAAACTTTCAAGCATTTTTTCTCTATACTCATCAGCTATTTCTTGTAAATCAGCACGAATATCTTGAACATGATAGTTTGAACCCATTGCAGCATCTTGATCCCATACAATCTCTTTCATTGTAACTAAATCAACAACACCTTCGAAGTTTTCTTCAGCACCAATTGGCAATTGGATTGGCACTGGATTACCTTTTAGTCTATCTCTAATTTGTCGTTCAACTTCATAAAAGTCTGCACCAGTTCTATCCATTTTATTAACAAATACAATTGAAGGAACTTTATAACGATTACGTTGTCTCCAAACAGTTTCTGATTGTGGTTGAACACCACCAACTGCACAAAATACTGAAACAGCACCATCAAGTACACGCATAGAACGTTCAACTTCAATTGTAAAGTCAACGTGGCCCGGAGTATCGATAATATTTATCTGTTTTCCTTCCCACTCACAAGTAGTTGCAGCAGACGTAATTGTAATACCACGCTCTTGTTCTTGCTCCATCCAGTCCATAGTAGCAGCACCATCATGAACCTCACCGATTTTATGCTCAACACCAGTATAGAATAAAATTCTTTCTGTAGTTGTAGTTTTTCCTGCATCAATATGTGCAGCAATACCAATATTTCTTACGTCTTCTAATTTATGTGATCTAGCCATATTTAAATGCCCTTATTTATAGTTATAGAGTTCAACCTCTTTTTTAAATAAACTTAATCTTATTTTTTTAAAAAAGAGGTTCTGTGTATGAGTGATACCAACCTTTTTCAAGGTTGGTATCACTCAAGTTTATATCTTGTTAATTACCAACGATAGTGAGCAAATGCTTTATTTGCTTCAGCCATTCTGTAAGTATCTTCTTTTTTCTTAAATGCATTCCCTTTATCAGATGAAGCATCCATGAACTCATTTGCTAATTTCTCAGCCATAGTTCTTTCATTACGATTACGTGCAGAATCCACTAACCATCTAATAGCTAAAGATTGTTGACGTACTGGGCGCACTTCTACTGGAACTTGATAAGTAGCACCACCAACACGGCGACTTTTTACCTCAATAATAGGTTTAATATTCTCAATAGCTTCATTAAAAGTTTCTATACCTGATTTTTCACCGCGAGAGCTAATGATATCCATTGCACTGTAAATGATTTTTTCAGCTGTAGACTTTTTACCATCTAACATGATTTTATTTATAAATTTCGTTAAAATTTTGCTTCCATAAACTGGATCTGGCATTATTTCACGAACGGGAGCTTTTCTTCTTCTCATTTAGAATTTCCTTATCTTCAATTTTTTCAAATTTACTCAAAATCAATCACTTAAGATTAATCCTGTAGCTATTGAATCTATCTGTTTAAAAAAATAATCTTTGATTATTTTTTAGGTCTTTTTGTTCCATACTTAGATCTAGCAACCATACGGTTAGCAACACCAGCAGTATCAAGAGCACCACGAACGATGTGATATTTAACACCCGGTAAATCTTTAATACGACCACCACGTACAAGTACGATTGAGTGTTCTTGAAGGTTATGACCTTCACCACCGATATATGAGATTACCTCAAAACCAGATGTTAATCTAACTTTTGCAACTTTTCTTAAAGCCGAGTTAGGTTTTTTTGGTGTAGTTGTGTAAACACGTGTACAAACACCACGACGTTGTGGACATGAATCAAGAGCAGGTGATTTTGATTTCTTAATCACACGTTTACGCTCTTTACGAATCAATTGATTGATTGTAGGCATACAATTCCTTTTACTTAAATTTTCCAGTAGAATTTAACTTTCTATTACTAGAGAGTTATAGACACGAAATAATACATAAATAGTATTTAAAGTTAGCTTATTTTAAGGATTAATTAATAATGTGAGTGATATTTGAGAAGAAGTTTACAGCATACCTAAGTGATATACTGTAAATTATATATAATTTTTAACGCTTAGTTCTCTTCATAATCGAAGATAACATCTTTATCTTTGTATATACCAGTTCCAACAGGAATAGTACGACCGATAATTACATTTTCTTTTAGATTTTCTAGCGTATCAACTTTAGCAGAAACCGCAGCTTCAGTTAATACTTTAGTAGTATCTTGGAATGATGCAGCTGAGATAATACTATCAGCAGATACAGCAGCACGTGTAATACCAACTAAGAATGGCTCTGCTATCGCAGGGCGACCACCAAGACGAATGATTTTTTCATTTTCTAGAGCAAATTTAGCTTTTGAAATCAAATCACCCTCAATAAACTTAGTATCTCCAGATTTTACAATTTTAATTTGGCGTAACATTTGAGTAAATATAACTTCAATATGTTTATCCGCAATATTAACACCTTGAGAACGATACACTTGTTGTACCTCTGATACTAGATAATTATATAATGCTTTAACGCCCATGATACGTAGTAATTCATGTGAAGATAAGATACCTGTTGTAAGTCTTTCACCTGGATGCACAAAATCACCAGGCGCAACAACTGGCTCATGTGATTTGTCCACAAAATACTCTTTCACAATTCCATTTTCACTATTACTTACAATAACTCTCACTTTACCACGAAGAGGTTTACCAAAACTTACTACACCTTCTATTTCAGAAATAAGTGCAGTAGCTTTTGGACGACGACCTTCAAATAGTTCTGATACACGAGGTAAACCACCAGTAATATCTGATGATTTTTGAAGTGCTTTTGGAGTTTTAGCGATAATATCAGCAATTTTCACTTCAGCACCATCAGCTACATAAACAGATGACTTAGGATCAATTGCATAACGTAATAGTTCACCATCTTCTGTTGCTAAAACAACAGTTGGTTTATACTCATTAGATATATGATCATTAATCATTAAACGAGTTTTTCCTGTTAGTTCATCTAGTTGTTCACTAGCCGTTGTACCAACAATGATATCTTCGAATTGAATAACACCATTAGCTTCAGAGATAATTGGATTAGAATATGGATCCCATTCAGCTATAACTACAGACTCATCGTTTGAAGGTTTAGCTATAACTGCATCTCTCTCAACTATTTCATCATCATTAGTTACAATCACAGAACCACGTGCTATATAATGACGTACAGCTTCACGATTATTTGCATCAACTACGGTTGCAAAAAGACCTTTTTCAACAACTTCATAACCATTTTTTAAGCCTTCGAATCTTTCTAAATAATCACCTTTTAACAAGAAATACTTAACAGTACCCTCTTCTTTAGCAAGAATCTTTTTCGTAACTGGTGCACCATCTTCAACTAACAATTCAGATGCATATGGAATACGACTAGGAACATTCCATGCATCTTTAATAGTCTCAACTATAGAATCTAAAGAATCAACTTTATCACCATTTTTATGAGGGAAATAGTACTTACCTTCAATTTGTCCACTAACACCAGCGAGTTCATTAGGTTTAGCAATTTCAAGTTTACGTAATGAATATCTGACCGTATCACTATCTGATTTGACACTTACTATTACTTCATCATGAACTGTTTGTATTTCTACAATACCAGCAAATGGAGCTTTAATTTTTGGTTCGACCAATAATACAGCTGCATTTCTTCTATTAGCTACTATATTTTTATTTTCTTTGTTTTTATACGTTTTCAAATTGTAATAACGTATAAAACCTTCTTTTTCTGCAATTACCTGTCTTTCTTGTGCAGTTGAACTTGCAGTTCCCCCAACGTGGAACGTACGAAGCGTAAGCTGAGTTCCCGGCTCACCAATTGATTGTGCAGCAACGATACCAACAGCTTCTCCTGGTCTAACAATATAACCAGTTGCAAGGTTAACACCATAACATAATGCACAAATACCATTTTCACTTTTACATGTCGTAGGTGTTCTAATAACTGCTGTTTTAATTCCTGCTTCAGAGATCACTTTAGCACTTATCTCATCTAATAAAGTTCCCTCAGCATAAAGGATTTCATTGCTTATTGGATCTATAACATCATCAGCAAGTACACGTCCATTTAATCTGTCTTCTAAAGATTCGATTAAAGTATTTTGATCTTGTATATCTGATATTTCTATACCTTCATGAGTATGACAATCATGTTCAACAATTTTTACATTTTGAGCAACATCTACAAGTTTACGAGTTAAATATCCAGCATTTGCTGTTTTAAGAGCAGTATCGGCAAGACCTTTTCTAGCACCGTGAGTTGAAATAAAGTACTCAATAATATTCAAACCTTCTTTAAAGTTTGAAGTAATTGGTGTCTCAATAATTTCACCAGTAGGTTTTGCCATAAGACCACGCATACCTGCTAGCTGACGTATTTGTGCAGCTGAACCACGAGCTCCAGAATCTGCCATCATATGAATAGAATTAAATCCATCTTTATCTGTTTGAACAAGTCTCATCATTTCAGATGCAAGAGTATTGTTTGTATCTGTCCAAACATCAATAATTTTATTGTAACGCTCTTGCTCAGTTAAAAGACCCGCTTCAAACTGTTTTTGAATCTCGATTACACGAGCTTTAGACTCTGCAATTTTTGCAGGTTTCATATCTGGAACACGAATATCATCAGCAGAGATAGAAACACCAGCTTCAGTTGCATGTTTAAAACCTAAATCTTTAAGACGGTCAAGGAAACCTGCAGTTACACCAATACCACCATATTTTTGAACATAATCAACTATTTCATTGATATATTTCTTTTTCATTACTCTATTCCAAAGTTCAGATGGAACAAAATCAGGTAATACTGCTTTTATCAATAAACGCCCAGCTGTAGTATGAATTATACGACCATCTACACGAGTTCTAACTTTTGCATGAAGGTCTAAAGCATTATGTTCTAATGCTATTCTAATTTCATCAACATTAGCAAATAGTTTATTACTACCTAATACTCCATTTTTTTCTAATGAAATATAGTATATTCCAAGAACCATATCTTGAGATGGTGTAGCGATAGCTTTACCAGATGCTGGTAATAAAATATTCATTGATGCAAGCATAAGTACTTTACATTCAGCAATAGCTGCTGAAGATAAAGGTACGTGAACAGCCATTTGATCCCCATCAAAATCGGCATTAAACGCAGCACAAACTAAAGGATGCAATTGAATTGCTTTACCATCTATTAGTTTAGGGTGAAATGCTTGAATAGAGAGCTTATGAAGTGTCGGAGCACGGTTAAGCATTATTGGATAACCATCAACGATTTCTGCAAGACATTCCCATACTTCATTTGTCTTAGCTTCTATCATTTTTTTAGCAGCTTTAACAGTTGTAGCATAACCTTTATCTTCAAGTTTAGCAATAAGATGTGGCTTAAATAACTCTAGAGCCATTTTTTTAGGTAATCCACATTCATCCATACGTAAAGATGGTCCAACAACAATTACAGAACGTCCTGAAAAGTCAACACGTTTACCAAGAAGATTTTGTCTAAAACGACCTTGCTTCCCTTTAATAATTTCACTTAAAGATTTTAGTGGGCGTTTATTTGCACCTTTTACTGCGTTTGCACGACGACCATTATCAAATAGGGCATCTACAGATTCTTGTAACATACGTTTTTCATTACGTACAATAATTTCTGGAGCTTCAAGTTCAACTAAACGTTTAAGACGTTGGTTACGGTTAATAACACGACGATATAAATCATTTACATCAGATACAGCAAATTTACCGCCATCAAGTGAAACAAGTGGACGTAAATCAGGTGGAAGAACTGGTAATACAGTTAACATCATCCATGCAGGGTTATTCCCACTATTTAAAAATGACTCAATTACTTTAAGACGTTTATTAATAGTTTTCTTTTTAGCTTCACTTTTAGTTTCACCAATTGCTTCTTTTAAGTTAGTAAAGAGATCAACCAAATCAATAGAATCAAGTAAATCACGAATAACTTCACCACCCATACGAGCTTTAAAGCCAAGTGCATCAAATCTTTGAACTAATGTACGATACTGTTCTTCATTTAAAACATCATATTTTAATACTGGAGTTTTAGCTTCTGCATCATAATAAGATTCACCGCCACTCTCAACAATATATGCTTCATAATAAAGCACACGTTCTAAATCTTTCATTTTGATACCAAGTAAAGTACCAATACGAGATGGTAAAGAACTAACATACCAAATATGTGCAACAGGAGTTACAAGTTCAATGTGACCCATACGAGTACGGCGAACTTTTGTGGATGTAACTTCAACGCCACATTTCTCACAAACCACACCTTTATAACGCATTTTTTTGTATTTACCACAAAGACATTCGTAATCTCTTACAGGTCCGAAAATCTTTGCACAAAAAAGCCCATCACGTTCAGGCTTTAAAGTACGATAGTTAATAGTTTCAGGTTTTTTTACTTCACCGTGACTCCATGACATAACTTTTTCAGGAGATGCAAGGCGAAATCGCAACTCTTTAATATCTTTTGGTCTACTCTCTTCTGTTATTGCTACAGGTATTAATTTACTCATCTTCTTCCACCTCGTCTAAAATCTCTACATCAAGAGCAAGTGCTTGCAGCTCTTTAGTTAATACAAATAATGTTTCAGGAATACCAGATGCTGGTACTAATTCACCTTTAGTTAAAGCTTTATAAGCACGAACACGCCCATCAACATCATCAGATTTTATTGTTAACATTTCTTGAAGTACAGCTGATGCACCATATGCTTCAAGAGCCCATACTTCCATTTCACCAAATCTTTGTCCACCAAAGAGAGCTTTACCACCAACTGGCTGTTGTGTAACTAAAGAGTATGGTCCAGTTGAACGTGCATGTATTTTTTCATCAACTAAGTGATGCAATTTTAATATATACATATATCCAACATTTACACGTTCTTTTATTTTATCACCTGTTTTACCATCATATAAAACTACTTTACCATCAACATCCATTTTTGCTAATTCATATAGTTTTTCAAATTCTCCAGCATTTACACCTTCAAAGATTGGAGTAGCAAAGCGTACACCACCTTTTGCCCAATCACGTGCATAATTTAAAAATTTCTCATCGCTCATAGCACCAATCACTTCTACTGCATTCATAAGTCCTGCAACATCTGCAATAGTTATCATTTTTGCACGTAAAGTATCTATAAAATCTTTTTGTTGTGTATCAAACTGTTCTTGTATTTGATTTCCAAGCTCACGACCTGCCATACCTAAATGCATTTCTAAAATTTGTCCAATATTCATACGAGAAGGTACACCTAGTGGGTTTAGACATACATCAACTGAACGTCCATCTTCCATGTATGGCATATCAACTTCTGGAACTAAGTTAGAAACGATACCTTTATTTCCGTGACGACCAGCCATTTTATCACCGACTTTAAGGTGACGTTTTGTTGCTATATAAATTTTAACATATTTAACAACACCATTTGGCAAGATATCATCTTTTTCTAATATCGTTAATTTTTCTTCGTGTTCATCTCTAAAAATTCTTTTTTGTTTTTGGAAATGATTCTTAGTTTTATTATATTCGTCTTGAATCTCTTGAGAAAAAGATTTCACAATTGCATTCATAGCAAAACGATTTACTTCAACTAGGTCTTCACCCTTAATCATATCTCCAGCTTTATAATCAGTTTCACCGATTGTAATATCACTTTTTAAAGCTTCACGAGTAAGAAGTTTAGTTACGCGTAACATCTCTTCTTTATCAATCATGATTAATCTGTCGTAATGTTCTCTTTCTAAATAATCACGTTCTTCTTTTTCTAATTCAAGTGCACGTGGATCTTTATCGTAACCTTTTTTAGTGAAAACTTTAATATCTACAACAACACCTTCCATAGATGGTGCACAATAAAGTGATTTATTGATAACATGTCCAGCTTTTTCACCAAAAATAGCACGTAATAAACGCTCTTCTGGTGTTGGTTTCACTTCACCTTTTGGTGATACTTTACCAACTAAAATCATTCCACCACTTACATGTGTTCCAATTTTAACAATACCGGACTCATCCAAGTGTGCTAATTCATCATCACGAACATTTGGTATATCACGAGTAATCTCTTCTACACCATGTTTCAATTCACGAGCTTCAACTTCTTTTTCATAAATATGAACTGAAGTAAATGCATCTTGACGAATCAAACGCTTAGAGATAACAATAGCATCCTCAAAGTTATAACCATTCCATGGCATAAAAGCGACCATAGCATTAACGCCAAGTGCCAACTCACCTTGATCCATATTTGGACCATCAGCAATGATTTGATTTTTCTCTACCTTTTGACCAACTTTTACAATTGGTTTTTGAGTAAATGATGTATTTTGATTTGTTCTTAGATTTTTTTGTAATGGATAATAATCAATAAAGATTTCACCATCTTCTTCACCCATAACATAAATGTGTTTTCCATCTACTTTTTCAATTTTACCAGCACGGGCAGCTTTTACACATTCCCATGAATCACGAGCAACAAGTTTTTCAACACCAGTTCCTACCATTGGAGCATTAACTCTTAGTAGTGGAACAGCTTGACGTTGCATATTTGAACCCATTAAAGCACGATTGGCATCATCATGTTCTAGGAATGGAATAAGTGAAGCAGCAACACCAATTACCATTTGTGATGATAAATCCGCATACTCACAATCACTAGGATCACGTAAAAGAATTTCACCATCTTGTCTAACAGCAATAAGATTTTCAATAAATTGACCATTGTCATCAAGTTTATTTGATGCAGCAGCAATCATCTTGCCTTCTTCTTGCGTTGCAGTTAAATAAATAATTTCGTGAGTTACTTTTCCATCTTTCATCACTTTATATGGTGCTTCAATAAAACCATGCTCATTAACTTTCGAGTACATAGCAAGTGTATTTATAAGTCCAATATTTTGACCCTCTGGAGTCTCAACAGGACAAATTCTACCATAATGAGTAGGATGCACATCACGCACTTCAAAGCCAGCTCTTTCTTTTACAAGCCCACCTTCACCAAGTGCTGAAAGACGACGTTTATGTGTTATTTCTGAAAGTGGATTTGTTTGATCCATAAATTGAGATAGTTGTCCACCAGAGAAAAATTCCATGATTGTAGATGTAATCATTTTAGAATTTATTAAATCATGTGGCATTAACTCATTCATAGGTCCACTTAAAGTAGATAATTTGTCTCTAATAGCTTTTTGCATTTTAACAAGACCATTATGTAACTCATTACCCAAAAGTTCACCAATAGAACGGATACGTCTGTTACCAAGATGATCTCTATCATCTAAATGACCTAAACCATTTTTAACTTTGATAACATATTTTACTGACTTAATGATATCTTCATGTGTAAGAACTGTAACATAATCAGGAATGGTCATACCTAACTTATGATTCATTTTCATACGACCAACTTGAGTTAAATCATATCTTTCAGGATCAAAGAACAATTGATTCACAAATATTTTTGCTGCCTCTTTTGTAACTGGTTCACCTGGACGCATAACTTTATAGATACGAATCGCAGCTAAATCATTTTCATCTTCAATATCTTCAGTTTGTTTTAACAACTTTAATGAATCTGCATCTGCATTAAATGCATTAAGCACAGAGTTATCAACACCATCAGCTAAATCATTTGCAATTTTAAATTCACTAACACCTATTTCAGCCATTTTCTTTAATTTAGTCTCATCAATATGAGTCATAGTATCAAATAAAACTTCACCTGTTTCAGGATCTATAATAGCTTCAGCTAAATATCTGTCTAATAAAGTTTCTAATGGATATTGAACTTCTTTTATACCTTCATCAATAAGTTTTTGTGCTTTTTTAGTTGAAAGTCTTTTTCCAGACGCAACTAATACTTTATCATCTAAATCCAGCAAATCATAACTAATACGAGAAGCATAATCTTTTGGGTTAAAATCTATAGCGAATTTATTATCGCCAATTTTAATAGTTTGAATTGGATAAAATAATTTTAATATATCTTGTTTAGAATAGCCTAAAGCACGGAACATAATTGTTACTGGAACTTTACGACGTTTGTTAATTCTCATGTAAAGGATATCTTTTGGATCATATTCAAAATATAACCATGAACCACGATCTGGGATAATTTGACCAGTATATATAAGTTTATTACCTGCAGTAGTAGATTCTTCTTCTTTGAAGATAACACCAGGTGAACGGTGAAGTTGATTTACAACAACTCTTTCAACACCATTAATAATAAAAGAAGTTCTTTCTGTCATTAATGGGATATCACGAACAAATATACTTTGTTCCTTAATATCTTTTACACCTAGTTTCTCTTTTGTATTTTCATCTCTGTCCCATAAGACAAGACGAGTTTTCATTCTAAGGCTTACAGCATAAGTAAGACCTCTTTCCATACATTCACGAACAGTGTATTTTGGGTTAGTTACTTCACTACCAATATATTCAACAGTTAATCTGTTTTGTGCATCATGGATAGGAAAAGCTGATTGAAAAACTTTTTCAATACCACTTGTTGATCTATCTTTTGCATTTAACATTAAAAATGTGTCATATGAGTTTTGTTGTAGTTGGAGTAAATTTGGTACTTCAATTTCTTGAGGAGTTTTAGAGAAGTCTACACGAAGACGGTTTCCGGAATATAAAGTGTTTAACATAGGCTACCTCGATAAGTTATTAATTAAGGCTAAAATTGAGTATTTAGCATATCATATCTAGACGTCTCTAGATAGATTTAGGTACTCTTGCGAATTCAAGAGATTTTTATAGTGCTTATAAACGACATAAGGGCACTTTAGCCAAGAGAGTGATTCTCTTCGCTAAAGCGCCCAATAAATTTAGGTGACATAGAAAAAGAATTGACTCTTTTTCTATGCATAGTTTGTTATAACTATTTAACTTCTACAGTTGCACCAGCTTCTTCTAAAGCAGTTTTTGCTTCTTCAGCAGAATCTTTATCTACACCCTCTTTGATTGTAGATGGTAATGCTTCACATGCTTCTTTAGCTTCTTTCAAACCAAGACCAGTTAATGCACGAACAGCTTTAATAACAGCAATTTTCTTAGCGCCAGCACTAGTTAAAATTACATTAAATTCAGTTTGCTCAGCAACAGCAGCACCAGCATCAGCAACACCAGCAACAGCAACAGGTTGTGCAGATACACCAAATTTTTCTTCAAATTCTTTTACAAGCTCAGAAAGCTCAAGAACTGATAAACCAGAGATAAATTCTAATACGTCTTCTTTAGTA
>Ga0256826_1001220_pt1 | contig 16005 bp, 13 predicted proteins | sample CV79metaG_FD_185975 | JGI IMG/M metagenome (GOLD analysis project Ga0256826, IMG submission 185975) | Hydrothermal vent microbial communities from East Pacific Rise, Pacific Ocean - CV79 | ecosystem: Environmental > Aquatic > Marine > Hydrothermal vents | place: Pacific Ocean: East Pacific Rise...
CCAAGCTCATATTTGTTGCATAAAGAATAGGTACAATTTTTGAAGCTTCTATTAAAAGATTTTTTTGATGTTCACTAAAACCAGTTGTTGCTATAACAAGTGGTTTACCTTTGTTTGCTTTTACGATAGTTGAAAGCAGATCTTCAGTCGCAGCAGGTGCTGAAAAATCAATCACAACATCACATGCATCTATCATAGTTTGCATATCATTTGTAACAACGGTATCCTTAGGTAATGCTTTAGTTAATTCATCAAATACATGAACACTTCCGACACAAGCTAATTCATCTTCAGCTAAATCACTAATAAGTAAAGAACCAACTCTACCAGTACTTCCCAAAATTCCAACTTTTAACATCTATACACCTTAAGGTTTAATTTAATTGCTATTATACCCATATATTATTAAACTTTTAAATATTTACAATGAGATTCTAATATCCCATTTAAATCATCAAATATTTCTATAGTTTCACTTTCGATATTTTTTGCTATCTCTCTTAACTCATCATTACATGATTTATTAGCATTTTTATCAATATAACTTTGAACCTCTTTATGTATACTTTCATGAACACCTTTTAATTTATTCCATGCAGTACTTTTTGTAAAACCACTTTGAGATTTCTCTTGTTCATCTATCCATTGACCCATTTTACACTCATGATGTGTTGGTACTTTAAATGATTTAAACTGATCTACTTTTTCAAACTGAGTGGATTTAAATGTTATATGAGCTGTTTTAAAACCTGATATTAAAGATGTCATTGATGGATCACAAACTTGTTTTTTTGCTTCTTGATTAAACTCAACATCATCCATAACTGATGATAAATTTGATGATAGTTTTTCAATCTCTAATGCTATTGATTCTAAGTTTCCAGAAGCAGATGAATTTTCTTGAGTAACTTTATCTAAACTACTCATTGCATCATTAATTTTAATAATACCAGCTTCTTGCTCTCTAGAAGCATTTGAAACTTCATCAATAATATTTTTAGTTTTATCAATTTTACTACTTAAATCAGTATATCCATTGATCATATCGCCAACAATATTTTGACCCTCAACTGCTTTTTCTAAAGCATTTCCAACTAACTCTTTAATCTCATTTGCAGCTTCTGCTGATCTTGATGCCAGATTTCTAACCTCTTGAGCAACAACAGCGAAACCTTTTCCAGCTTCACCTGCAGTAGCAGCTTCAACCGCTGCATTAAGAGATAAAATATTTGTTTGAAATGCAATCTGATCAATAATACCAATTGCATTATTTATTGATGTAACTTGCTCATTAATTTCACTCATTGATTTATCTGTTAAAGATGCCAACTCTTGTCCCTCTTTAGCAGATATACTTAACTCATCAGAAAGCTTAGACATTTTTACAACATTTGAAGAGCTATTTTTAATATTATTTGTAATAATTTCTACAGACGCTGATGTTTCATCTAACGATGATGCTTGTATATTTGATGAGTTTGAAATAGTTGTTGCTGTTGTAGTCAATATATTTGTATTTTCATTTAGATTATCAATTGCATTTGAAAAAAGTGCCATAAAACTTGACATATCATGACCCAATGAAGATAATCCACTAGTAAGTGTTCCAAAATCTCCATACAATCCTGATCTCTCACTCTCACTTAATCTATATGTATATTGACCTTTTCCATATTGCTCTAAAACTTTATTCATATTATCAAGTTTAACTTTTGTATCATGAAGCATATCATTTATATTTATTCTTAAGTTTTCAACTTCATTTGTAGCACCTTTTTCATGTATCGAATATGTAAAGAATCCACTACCCACTTTCTGCATAACATCATCTATCTCTTGTACAACTTTTTTATCCTGTTCTATAATATATGATGTTTTTGTTATTCCTACATTCATCTCTGCTGTCATCTCAGCAAATTCATCACTACCTATTACTTCCATTGGCTTCATATAATCTTTTTCTCTTACTGCATATGCAAAGAAATAGTTTAGTCCAGTTTTAAATGCTTTTAAATTTCTTAAAATATTTGTAGCAATTAATAGTGATATAAACCAAACTGATAGATGAACCAATACAGCAGTTGTAATATCTCTGTACATTGCAAAATTTGCTTTAGCATCAAGCTCATCTAATCTAGTCAATAATCTATTTGCTAAAAAGTCATCTACATTTTTTAGTTTATTGATTTTAACTGTCATCTTACTAAACCAGTTTTTAGAATCTTCACCAAATCCACCAATTGTTTTTGCATTAAATGCAATTTGTCTCATTCTTTCTACTTCATCTACAGCCTTACCTTTTACTGTCTGATTATAGTATTGTGCAAATTTTGCTCTTGTTGTTGATAAGAATAGATGCATATATGTATTTTGTTCTATTACTAGTTTTGTAAATTTCACTTTAATTCCAGGTAAAAATTTATTTCTAGCAAAACTATTTGACATAACAGCTCTCTCGATTCCAGCTCTCTCTTTAGACATTAAAAAACTATAATATGAGTTTAAATCACTAGCTTCATCTGAATTTGTAGCCATCTTAGTAACCTCTGCAATTGAGTGTAGAAAACTACTATTTAAACCAGTATAATATTTAATAGCACTTTTTGCATCAATCTTAAGTTTACTAACATCAGATCTTATAGAATCTAACTTTTTTAATGTTTTCAATTGAAACTTTAATGCTTTTTGATAAGCCAAAGGGTAGTTTTTTACATTTATTGAATTTAGTGCACTATGTAATTTTTTGATTCTATGATCTGTTAATAATCTCTGTTTTGGTAAAATTTGAACAAATTTCGTACCTCTACTACCAATAAATCCAGCAGTAGCACCTCTCTCTTTTTGAGTCTCATGTAATAAATTTGCCATAGCTGATGCAACTACAGTTGCTTCTTTTAATTGCATATTTGAGATTCTCATATTATCTCTAATATAATTCTCAACTTTTTTTAATAAACCAATTTTAGTTGTGATAGTTTTAAACCAATACTCCGCAGATATATTAAATCCACCTATCTCATTAGCTTCAAGTAAAACTTTTCTAATTCTATTTACTTCATCAATATCTGGGCCAACCATTACTTTATCAAAATAGTTATTTTCTACTTTTGAAGAATATCCTCTAAATGTCGCAAGATATGAATCTTGTGCTGCAATAAGATTTGCAAACTTACCTCTCATACCATGACCATATCTATCTGCTGCTAATGTACTTGCACCTACTGCACGCTCTATACCTGCTCTCTCTTTTGCTTGTAAAAAAGCATTAAATGCTGCTACATCTTTTATAACCTCTGGAACTTTATCCAATCTTACACTAAAGTTTATTAGATCTAAAAACTTCTTATTATTGTTTGTATAGAAAGATATTGCATCTTTTAATTTTATTGTTTGACTATCTACTTTAGATCTTATCTCATTGATATTATTCATTGCATTAATTGCATTCACAATAGCATAATTGAACTCTTCTGGATAAATCTCTTTAGTCATTGTTTTTGTATATTCTTTAAATTCACCTAAAACTTTATTTGTTGATAATCTTTGATTTGGTAATTTATCACTAAAGTTTTTACCCTTACTTCCTAAATAACCTGCTGTCATACCTCTCTCTTTTTGAGTTTCATGCAATAGTTTAGATATCTTTGTTGCCATTTTTGTAAGCTCTGTAGCTTGTTCAACATTTTTACCAACTACATATGAATTATAAGAAATATGTATAGAAAAGTATAATAGTGCCATTAGAGGAAATGACACCAACAAAAGTAGTTTATTTTTAATCTTTAGATTATTTAAAAAATCAAAGTATTTCATTTTGTCCCTTTTATTTGTCCAATTTATATATACTCATATTATACTCTTTTTTAGTTAAAAGTAATTTTATTGTAAATATGAAATTGCACCAATTCCTGCGACTGCTCCATCACCTGCAGCACATATAACTTGCTTAGATGCATCAACTCTTATATCTCCTGCTGCAAAAAGACCCGCTACATTTGTTCTCATTTTCAGATCAACGATTACTTCACCAGATTTAGTAACATCACATAAAAAACTACCATCTTCTTGAATTAATGTTTGATTTAAAACTTCACGACCAACAAATATAAAAGCACCCATCACTTCTAATGTTCTTAATTCATTAGTTTCTTTTGATTTTACAATAACACCAGTTACACCCATATTATCACCAATAATCTCTTGGGTAGTATGATTCATAATTAATTCAATATTATCATATTTTTTTAATTTATCAACCTCATGTGGTGATGCTTTAAAGGTATCTCTCCTATGTACTATATAAACTGTTTTACATATATTTGCTAAAAATATTGCTTCTTCAACTGCAGTATCACCTCCACCTAAAACAACTACATCTTTTCCTTTATAAAAGAAACCGTCACAAGTAGCACATGTACTTACACCTCTACCAAAAAATTCAGCTTCACCTTTTACACCCGATGATTTAGGAATACTTCCCGTTGCTAATAATACTGATTTTGCATCAATAGTATTGCCACTTCCAAATGTAATAGTAAATATATCATCTTTTTTAGTAATATTTTTCACATCACTCATCTCATGCTTTAAGCCAAATTTCTTACATTGTTCAGGCCATTTATCCATAAGTTCCATTCCAGTTACTACATCAATTTGACCAGGATAATTCTCTATCTCACTACTTTGAGTAATTTGACCACCTGGTAACCCTTTCTCAAACATTGTAACATTTTTTAGTCCACCTCGAGTAGCATATAAGCCAGCAGTAAGTCCAGCAGGACCTCCTCCTATAATTGCAAAATCTAACATATTATTTCCTTCTAATCTATTTTTAATATTTATTTAGTGATGGTACTATAACTATTTTATAGTTTTCTTAAAAATATTATCTCATCATATTGATTAATATAATATGAATATACTTTTTTATAGTTTAATATATTTAGATCAAATTTATTTTCGAAAGTTTCTTTATGAGAAATAAACAATACAATAAAATCACAATAAGACTTTATAGTATCCAATAAATTATATCCACCCTCTATCATAATAAAATTATTATCATTTATATATTTTAGATCATCACTTATTATAACTTTTCTATTTTTAACTTTAAAAAGTGGTATATTGTTATCAATATTATTATTTTTAGAATATATTAAAATATCTGGAGCTTTATTGATTTTAGCAAATCTTGCATCTAATGTTGGTTTATCTACTCTTACAGTTTGGCCACCTATTACCATCAAATCTAACTTGGTCCTTATATTATGAACTAAAGTTAAAGAATCTTTAGTAGTAATATATCCACCAGTTACACTTCCATCTTCTCTCATTGCAAGCTTAAAAAATCTAAAACTACTGCTTTGCCATTTTCTAAATGGGAAAAGAAGTTCATCAGTTTCATTTTTACAAATACCAACTTCAACTTCTATATTACTATTTTCTAATCTTTCTTTACCACCTGATGCATTATCATTTGGATCAAGTGTACCTATATAAACTTTTTTTATATCAATAGATTCTAACAACATAGCACATGCAGGTGTTTTCCCTATATGATTACAAGGTTCTAAAGTAACATATATTTCACAATCATTAAAAAAACCATTATGATATTTTATTAAATAGTTGTGTATATCTTCTGAACTAATCATATCTTTTAATTTTGAAGTTGGAAATTCTTTTAAAAATGCAGATTTTAATGCATTTACTTCTGCATGAGGAAGACCAGCTTCTTTATGTGCTTCAACACTTAATAAATTATTTGATTTTACAACAGTTGCACCAACTGCTGGATTTGGATAGGTAAGAAGCTGATATTTCCAAGCCTCTTGAATAGCCAATTTCATAAATTGACTATTTTTATTTTTCATTAAAGTTTATTTATTCCAATTATAATAAGTTGATGAAGATAAAATATCATCAAACGTAGTTGTTTTTACACCATCATTTATATCATCAATAGTAATTGTACCATCATCAGATACTTCTAAAAGTTTACCTTTTAATACTTCTGTTGAAAACTCTTTGATTTTTACATCACATCCAACTGAACATTTAAAATGATTAAGAGTTTTTAACTTTCTCTCAATACCAGGACTACTTACTTCTAGATTATATTTTCCATGCATTGGCTCTTCAATATCTAACAATGGAGATATCATACGACTTACATGTGCACATTTATCTAAATTTACACCATCTTTATGAGATATATAAACTCTTAAAATATTTACTTTATGCTCTTTTGTTTGCTGGATGTCATATAGATCTACACCACAACCTTCAACTGCTAACTTTATAGATTCTTCTAATTCCATTTTCTACTCTTCTTCATTTTTTTTTGTTGAAATTTGAGCAAATAGATCTTCCATTCTTGCTCGTTTTTCCATCATATCATCAACTAAAAAAGTAAAATTTGGACATTTATACCAAGATGTAGCACCCAACACATAGTTTTTTATAGCACCATTTGCTTTTCTTAAACTTTGTCTTATCTCTTTTAGTTCTGCTTTATCATAATCACTTCCATCATAATAAACTTTTGCATCATATTTACCATTTTTACAATCAACTTCTGTGATTGTCAAAGATGTTATTCTATTATCATTTAAAGAACTCAATGCTTCAGGAATTAATTCCTGAAGTAATGATTCAGTTCGTTGTAAATTTACGCTCTTATTAGTCAATAGTTTGTTCTTCTTTATGCTCTATAAATGTTTCAATATAATCATGAACTCTTATATCATTGAAACTTTCAAAGATAATACCACATTCATAACCATTTGATACCTCTTTAACATCATCTTTAAATCGTTTAAGAGACTTAATAGCACCTGTATAAATAACAACACCATCTCTAATAACTCTTGCCAATCCACCACGAACAACTTTTCCATCTGTAACTTTTGTTCCAGCAACTGTACCAACTTTTGGTACAACAAAAGTTTCTAGAACTTGCGCTTGACCTGTATTTTCTTCAGTTACAATTGCACTCATCATACCAGATAATGTAGCTTTAATCTCATCTAATAATGCATAGATGATACTATATGTTTTGATCTCTACACCTTCTGATTTAGCTTTAGTTTTAACAGCACCTGTAGGTCTTACATTAAATCCTAAAATAATACAATCATCACTTGCAGATGCTAAAGAGATGTCTGCTTCTGTAATACCACCAACACCTGAAGATATAATTTTAACTTTTACCTCTTCATTTTTAATTGATTCTAATGATGCTTTAATAGCTTCTAAAGAACCACCTGCATCAGCTTTTAAGATTACTGGTAATGCTTTTATTTTACCTTCAGCAATAAGTGCTGCCATCTCATCAAGAGAAACTTTAGTAGAGTGACTTAACTCTTTTGCTCTTGCATGTTCAGCTCTTGTAGTTGCAATATCTTTTGCTTGTGCAGCCGTTTCTTGTGCAACTAAATGTGAACCTGTTGTAGGAATATCTGCTAATCCTACAACTTGACCAGTTCTACTTAAACCTAGCTCTTTTACAGGTTTACCTGAATCATCAAGTAAAGCTTTAACTCTACCAAATGTAGTATCTGCAACAATATTATCACCAACTCTTAATGTACCATTTTGTACAATAATAGTAGCAACTGCTCCTCTACCTTTAACTTGTAATGACTCAATTACTGTAGCTTTACAAAGTGCTTTAGGATCTGCTTCAAGCTCTAATAATTCAGATTGGATAATAATATTTTCTAGTAACTCTTCAATACCTTCACCAGTAAGTGCAGATACTCCAATAAATTCAATATCCCCACCCCAATCAACTGGACTCATATCATGTTCAGCCATACCAGCTTTAACCATATCTAAGTTTGCAGTCTCTTTATCAATTTTATTAACAGCAACTATAATTGGAGCACCACTAGCTTTTGCAGCTTTGATAGACTCAATTGTTTGTGGTTTTACACCATCATCAGCTGCTACAACTAAAATAATAATATCTGTAATACTAGCACCTCTTACTCTCATAGATGTAAAAGCTTCATGACCTGGAGTATCAACAAAAGTGATATCTTGACCATTTTTATTTACTGTATATGCAGAGATATGTTGTGTAATACCACCAGCTTCTCCAGCTGCAACTCTACTACTTCTTATTTTATCAAGAAGTGATGTTTTACCATGATCAACATGCCCCATAATTGTTACAACAGGAGGTCTTGAGATATAATTTGTTTTATCAATCTCTTCTTCTGCATAATCTTCAACATAATTTACATCTTCAAGTTCATCTTTTACTGTAATATTAATCTCATACTCTTCACCTAAGATCTCTAATTCATCTGCACCTAAAAAGTCATTTTTTGTAACCATCATACCAAGCATAAAAAGTTTACCGATTACATCACCTGATGTTCTACCGATTTTATCTGCAAACTCATGAACTCTACAATCTTCAGGTATAGTTACATCAGTGATCTCTACCTCTTCAACTTTTTGTTTATACTTTTTCTTTTTCTTACCTCTTTTAATACCTCTTGGTACATTTCCAAAGGCACTAGGTTTTGTAGTTCTGATATTTTTAGGTCTTGGTGTTTCTCTAAGGAATTTTGATGTTTCCATTAATCCCATATCAAGAAGAACAACCTCTTCACCCATAATTGATTCTTCTGATGCTTTAAAGTCAGTTGATGTTTCAACTCTTAGTTTTTTACTATGCTCATGAGCTTTTGCCGCTTGCTTGATTCTCTCTTTTCTAGACTTTGAACTATATTGTTCTTTAAGTTCAGGACTTGAACCAAATAGATCACTCATTGAAGCCATTTTTTGTTTTCTAGATTGAGGTACTACTTCTGTTACTTCTAACTGAGGTCTTCTTTTCTTAACAATTGTAAGACCTCTTTTTTTAAGTGTTATTTTTGGAGTTACTGGAGAAACTTCTTTCTCTTCTACTTTTGTTTCCTCTTTTAATTCCACTTTAGACTCAACTTTTGCAGCTTCCTCTTTTTTAGGTTCAACTACTTTTTCAGTTTTTATCTCTTCTTTTTTAGGTTCAACTTTTGCAGGTTCCTCTTTTATTACAGGATTCTTTTTTTGAACAATTTTTAATTCTTTTCGTTTAATAGTTTCTTTAACAACTGGCTTTTTAACAGTTTCAACTTTTTCAACTTCCTCTTTTAACTCTTTTGATTTCTCTTGAGTTACTGGAGTTTCTTCAATCTCTTCTACTTTTTCAGCTGTTTTTTTCTTTTTAATTGCAGCTTTCTTTTTTGGTAATAATTTACTTTTACCAGTCATAATAAATTCTGCTATAGCTTCTGCTTCTTCAAACGAAACGCTACTTTGTGGTGATTTTAAAATTATTGACAACTCTGCAGCTTTATCTATAACTGTAGCACTTGTCGCCCCAGCTTCCTCCGCTATTTCAAAAACTCTTACTTTATCTTCCATTATCAAATATCTCCTTTAGTTGTACAATATAATTATCTTTATTTTTACAGTGCCTGTAAAGTGCTTTTTCTATTTTTTTTGTTTCTTTTAAACAATCATTACATATATAAAAGCTTCTTCCGGTGCCAGTATATTTTATCAGCATTTTATCTATACATTGTAGTCTATTTAACACTTTTTGAGTGTACTTACCTCTGCAAGATACACATGTTCTTATAGTTAATTTTAGCATTTTATCTAAATTCCACTTAATTCTCTATAGATATACCAGTATTATCAAATTCACAAGCAAAAATTTTAAAGTGTGGAAAATTTTCCTGAAGTTTTTTTACTACTCTTGGAGCATCTTTTGAATATACTATATTAAAAAATGTTGATCCACTTCCTGATAATGTACTCATCAATGCACCATTTCGTAAAGCTACTTTTTGAACTGCAAAAAGCTCAGGCATCTGCTTCATTCTATAGTATTGGTGGAATCTATCTTTTGATGCTTTTTTTAACATTCTAAAATCTTCTGTCATAAATGCTGCAGTTAATAGTGAACTATGTGATATGTTAAAAATAGCGTCTTCTTTAGAGTATTTAAATGGTAATGTTTTTCTTGACAAATTTGTAGATATTGCTCTATTTGGTATAACAACAACTGCTTTTAAAACTTTTGGAATCTCTTTTCTTATAAAATAAACTTCATTTTCATGTATAGTTGAAACTGTAAATCCACCCATTACAGCAGGTGTAATGTTGTCAGGATGAGATTCATAGCTAAGTGCTAAATTTAAAAGTTTTTTATTATCAAGTTTTATACCCTCAATTGCATATGCTGAAGCTATTGCACTTATTATTACAGCACTACTACTCCCTAATCCTCTAGATAATGGTATCTCATTTTGAAATTCAAATCTAAATTGTTGTTTTTTACTACTTAAATTATGATGAAAATCATTAAATGTTGAGATAAACATATTGTTGTCTTTTAGTTTAGGGTTATTAGATCCTTCACCTTTTAAAGATACACTATGAAATCTTGCTGGTTTAATTATCACATGATTTCTAATATTTAAAGCCAATCCTAATGTATCAAATCCTGGACCTAAGTTTGCACTTGTTGCGGGTACGCTAATTTTCATTTCTTTCCTTAATTTTATTTCTTAATATACTGCTGGTAGCTGATAATTTGGTAAACAATCATCAGTAAATATATCTTTTTTAAGTTCTTTTGGTAATTTAAATTCTATTATTTTATCTGTATCTTTTAAAAAATCTATAATAATTTTATCATTATCTTGATTAAAAAAGTATTTCTTTCCTAGTGCTTTTATTGGACTATTTTGATTAAATTTAAAACCATTTGTTGCTTTAAATTTAATATCTCTTACTATAGAAATTGTTTTTAAAAATATATATCCAACTTTAATAGCCATATAACTTCCTGGACCATTTACATAAAATATAGTTATTATTTCAAAATTTTCTAATATACTTTTAAATATATTTGGTAAAACATCACTTGTTTTTCCACTATCTTCAATTGTTTTTATTAAATTATTATCTTCATAAATTCCAATTAATATTGGATTTGCTATTGAGATAACTAGTACATCTACTCTCTTCATATGCTACACGTGTACCAAAGAATATGCTTTTGAAAGAACTTTTACATCATCTTTTTCATGTTCTAACTCTATCACTTCATAATTAGCAGGATCTTCTAATAATTTCTTTGTTAAAAGATGATTTAAATGATGACTACCTGCATGTGCATTATATTCACCTATCATGGTATATCCTAATAAAGACATATCACCTATTGCATCAAGAATTTTATGTTTTACAAATTCATCATTATATCTTAGTCCCTCTGGATTAAGTATCTTCTGATCATCTAAAACTATAGCATTATCCAAACTTCCACCTTGTGCTAATCCTATACTTCTTAAATATTGAACTTCATGTAAAAAACCAAAAGTTCTAGCACGACTAATATTTTCTTTATATTCCTCTATAGAATAATCAAATTTAAATTGTTGTTCTCCAATAGCTGGATGTTCAAAATCTATTGAAAAATCATATATTATATGATTTGATGGTGTTAACTTTACAAACTTATGATCAACTTTTACCTCTACCTCTTTTTTTATTCGGATAGCTTTTTTACTTTTTGTTTGCTCTTTGATACCAACCTCATCAAGTAACATACAAAATCCACTACTACTTCCATCCAAGATAGGAACCTCATCGTTATCTAAAATAATTCTAAGATTATCTATACCATAAGCATATATTGCAGATAAAAGATGTTCTATTGTAGATACTACAACTCCATCTTTTCCAATTACTGTAGCCATCTTTGTATCAATTACATATTCTGGAGTAAGAGGAATAGTAACAGCCTCATCAGATCTATAAAAAATTATACCCATATCATCATCTAAAGGCTCTAAAATCATTTTTACAGGTACACCTTTATGCAATCCTATACCTACAATCTCAACTTTCCTTTGAATTGTTCTTTGCTTCATCTATTTTCCAGATATTTGTTTATTTGCATCATTTAAGACATTTGTAATTCTTACTTTGATCCAGTTTTTATCCATCCATTCTAAAGGATTCACCTCTACACCTTGAATTAAAATACCAAAGTGTAGATGGTCCCCAAATACAGCGCCTGTTGCGCCAGTATTACCTATTTGCTGTTTTGCAACTACATGATCACCAACTTCTACTGTCTGATTACTTGTATGTGCATATAATGAACATAAACCCATACCATGATTTACAATAATTGCATTTCCATAAAGGCCAAGATATCCTTTAAATACGACATCTCCATCATTAGATATTTTTATTGGGGCTTTTCGTACACTTGCCCAATCTATGCCTAAATGCCATGCCTCATTAATCATTTGACCATCTAAATAGTAATGTCTTCTCTCAGCAAAACCAGCTACTGTTTTGGATCCTCTTAATCTTTTAAATCTTTTTATATTAAAACTTTCTATTATCTTATTACCCATATTTTTTGTACCAGCTTCTAAAATAGTTTTTATATTTTTTTCTCTTAACTTATTATTTGAATAGATAAAGATATCTTTTGGATTAGATGGTACCTCTTCACCACTTTCTTCTAATACAAATGCACTAATATTATTAATAAAATCTTTTGACAATTGAATATCATCAGTTTCAATTTTCTTTTTTTGTATATAAAAAGGTACTTTTGTTATTGTTTTATTTTGTGCCTTATCTAAAACAACTAAATTTACTCTATTAAACTCTTCAATATCTATAGGCCAAGCGACAAGTGCTACAAAATAATTCTTTGATTTATATGGCATCAATTTAAATTTTTTCTTATCGTTAAATGATATATACATATCTTCTAAATTATCATCTGAAACCTCTACTACAACTACTGCACTACCTCCTCTTTGAATATATCTAGAGTTTGAAAGTACATTTGCTACTGGTTTTTTTGTATCAAGAACTATATTAACTTTTTTAACTACCTTATTACCTTCTAAGAAATTCCACTTACTATTATCTACAACTTCTATTTCTAATATTGCTTTATCACCTTTATAAAACATATCTAACTTTGGTGGTACTATATCAACAGATAAATTCTTTTGACTACTTGATATAACTTCTTGATTTAAAATAATATTTCGTTTTCCATCTTTAAATGTTATTTTATAATATTTTATTCCACTCTCATCTTCAAAATCTACAGTCAACTTTGACTTTAAATTCCAATATATTTTATCTGCAATTTTAATTTGTGGTTTATTTTGTTCAAATGCTGGTGATAAATATAAATAACCAACTGCTAATATTATTATAATTATCAACAAACCAAATAATAAACCTAAACTACTCTTTTTTTTCTCTTTAAATGTCAAACTATTCCCTTAAATACTATTATAATTATCTCTAGTTTAACATAATAATCATTTAGTTCTAATATAATGTAATTGCTTATATCCATCTTTTCTTTTTTTATAACTACTTAATGTAAAAGAGTTATAGATATCTAATATATCAATTGCTAGACAATTTGAACCACCTCTACCTATTCGACCTAAATATTGAACCAACCTACCATAATAAGATATTGGTGTTGCAAAAATAATAGTATCTAGATGTGGGAAATCTATCCCTTCCCCAAAGTATGATGTGGTTGCTAATACTAAAGAAGCTGTTGAGACTTTTTCCATTGAGACTACTTGTTCACTCTTCTTTAAACTTCCATGAATAGATATATATTCTATATCTTTTAATTTTAAAATTAATTCTAAATTCTCAATATGCTCAATTCTATCTGTTAATAGTAATATTTTTCTTTTACTATATTTTTCAATCTCTTCTATAATTAAATTATTTCTATTATTATCATTTATCAATTCAGCAATTAAATCTGAAAAGTTATCAACTTCACTTCGAAACTCTGTTTCAACTATCTTTAACTTATTAGTTAAACTTTTCTTACTTTTAACCTCATATGCTATTGATCCAAGTTGCTGGTATATCAATGGCTCCATACCATCTTTTCTATTTGGAGTCGCACTAAGCCCAAGTATAAATTTACCTTGAAAACTTTTTATAATTTTCTCAAATGTTAAAGCTGGAATATGATGACACTCATCAACAATAACAAATGAATAGTTTTTTATAATATCAATATTATTTTTTAAACTCTGCATTGTTGCTACATCTAATTTATTATTTAACTTATTTTTACTTTTTCCCAAAAACCCAATATCTGATTTTTTATATTCAAAATATGATACAAACCTATCTATCCATTGGTCTAGTAACATATTTTTATTTACTATAACTAAAGTATTGGCCTTTCTTAATTCTATCATTTTAGCACCTATAAGTGTTTTTCCAAATCCTGGTGGTGCAATACATAATGAGAAATCTTTTTTATTTATATGATCAATAGCTATTTTTTGTTCATCTCTTAGCTTAAATTTTATTTCTGGAAATTCTTCCTCTTTATAAAATCTTTCATCTATATATGAAGTATCTAAATTATTTTGTTTAAATAATTCTATAACATTTCGCATCAAACCTCTTGGGAGTATTATTTGATAATCTTTTTCTTCAAAAGAATAAATACACTTAGGTGTGTTAAAAATTGGTTTTCTTAAATTTTGAAGTATCTTAATTTGTGGGTTCTCAAAAGTTGCAAACTCTTTTAGACTTTTGATCATTTTCGAAGAAAGATGATTTGAATTTATATATATTGAATCTTTTAAAGTTATATAACTTTTTATATTTTGTTGCTTTTGATTTTCTAATAATTCAATTTGAGTTTCAATAATCAATTTTTGAGCATAAAGCTTCTCTAATTGATCATCTACAGAGTTCATCTTATATTATTTAATCTCTAATTTATTATATTGACTATTTAGTGTAGAATTCTTCTGTTTACCAATACCATCGAATATACCACTCTTTTCAATCACTAATTCATCATACTGCATCTTACCTATTACTTTACCAGTTTCTAAAATTGTTATATTTTTTATATCAAACATTCCATCTATCATCCCACTAACAATTAGATCTTTTGTTTTTATCTCACCCAATAGCTCACCACTATTTCCTATAGTTACACTTTTTTTAGCTACAATAATACCCTCAAATTTACCATCAATAAAAATAGAACCCTCTGTTTCTATAGCACCTTTTATAATAGTACCATTTCCTATTATTGTTGTACCATGATTTGATTTTGACTTTTTATTAGATTTACTAAAGATTCCCATTTTACACTCCTTTGTTTTGAAAATATTTGTTCATAATTTTTTAGATTCCAACTTATAAAATTTTGTGGATTTAACACTCTTGTTGCATATCTAACCTCATAGTGTAAGTGAGGACCATTACTTCTTCCACTATTACCACTTTTAGCTATAAGTTGACCTTTTTTAACAACATCACCAATTTTTACTTTTACAAATCGTAAGTGTGCATATACTGTTTCAAATCCAAAGTTATGAGCAATAATTATAACTCTTCCAAAGCCATCTGTATCTTTAGTATTTATATATTTAACCACACCATCTGCTGTTGTAAATACATCTGTTCTTCTTTTTGCTCTTAGATCTATACCCTTATGATATTTCTTTTCTTTTGTTACAGGATGAATTCTATACCCAAATTTTGATGTTGTTATACACTCTTTTAATGGACATTGACTAGGAATAGTATTTAACATATATACTCTTTGAGCAGATGTTATTTTAGCTATCGTAGCTCTTTGTATTAATGAACTATGCTCATCTTTACTAATACCTATAATATGTTCTATGTCATTTAACTGTATAGTTAACTCTTTTATTGATTTTATTTTTGATTCTATTTGAGTATTATATTTATTATTTTGAAGTATTAAATCTTTACTTTTCTTTCTAAGATCATCAACACTATTATTTAGATGTGATATAAGCAAAAAACTAACTGTACCAATTGTTAATATAATAGGTATAGACCATAAAAATATTTTTTTTATAATTTTATGTAAACTATATGATTTTGTACCATTTACATCAGAAACTGTTAAGGTAAGCT
>Ga0256826_1001221_pt1 | contig 15995 bp, 14 predicted proteins | sample CV79metaG_FD_185975 | JGI IMG/M metagenome (GOLD analysis project Ga0256826, IMG submission 185975) | Hydrothermal vent microbial communities from East Pacific Rise, Pacific Ocean - CV79 | ecosystem: Environmental > Aquatic > Marine > Hydrothermal vents | place: Pacific Ocean: East Pacific Rise...
TTCAAGTCCCTCTCTTGACACCACTTTTTAAGAGTAACTTTCTAAATGTTCCGGATTAGCTCAGCGGTAGAGTAGGTGACTGTTAATCACTTGGTCGCTGGTTCGAATCCAGCATCCGGAGCCACACTCAAGCCCTATTTCAAGGGAATTAATCCACTAAAAATCACTTATTTAAGAAATCATATTTAAGTCTATTTCCACCCTATTTCCAACTAAAGCTTTTTCTATTATATATTTTAGATATTATATTATTCATTAAAAGGATAAGTCTATGGATATTAAACCAAAATTTACAATTGAAAGACTCTCCCAAATGGATTTAAATAATCCTAAAGAAGTATCTATAAAGGATATTTTTGAAAGTATTAAATATTATGATGACACCTTTAATACAGTTACTCTTTTTGAAGATTCTTCTACATCAAAGCATATTTTCATATCATTAAAAAAAGTATATCAAGTCCCTGAAAAATTAAATAAATTAGAGTGGACCGATTCATACATAAAAGTTACACTAAAAGACTTTCAATATCATTTTGAAGAATTTTGTACATACCCTAGACTACAGGCATTGAGAAATTTTTATAAAAAGCATATGGAAAAGCAAAAAAATAAAATTGCAATATTGAATATGCATAGTGAAAGGGATAGCCACTCAACTCCATTAGAAATCTATATTAAGGAACAGCTTGAACCATTAGATATTGAAAAGTTTTCAACAGAAGAAATTTTTGGTTTTCTTGATTTATTTAAGTTGTTACTTTATAACTCAATTGTTATGGAACTACCATTAGTAGATGACAACATATCAAAAGTTAATAGTCGACTTAAAAATAATATTAAAAGTCTATCTCCTATACTAAAGAGAATGGGAGAGTTTGAGCTTGTAAAAACATTACAAAAAGTAGAAGAAAAAAAAGTACATACATATACAAGTTTTTATAAAAAATGGGAACTTGAAAATATTAAAGAACTTGAAAGTGAATACAGTTCAAGTATGTCAAAAAAAATCTTACTTTTAATTAAAAAAATAGTACGAGAGGAACTTGAAACTATAGATAGAATATTTGATAATGAATTTAATATAAGTATTAAGGATATATCAGAACTCTACCCTGAAACTATAGGTATATTAAAACTAACAAAATACAGAAAAATCATCCCCTAATAAAAAGTACCTTATTTACAGTACAGGTGTAATGTAAAAGTAGCTCACTAATTCTTATCAACTTTTTTATACTTCGTTCAACTTAAAGAACGAGGTACAATAATGAAATCTACATCTACAGAGTCTGAAATTCAATTCACAAATTCACAAGCATTGCAACAGTATTACTTACTATATAATAAGTATGGAAGGGCGACTATCAATAAAGAGGAATTATCTCTTGAAATGAGTGTCAGTCAGTCTACAATAAATACTTATATATCAAAAGGTTATGGAATACCAAATTATTTTAAAATTGGTACGAGTAGAAATGCTAGTGTTCGATTTAATTTAATTGATGTGGCAGAATTTTTAAGTCAAACAATAAAAACTTCATAGATTAAGTATATCCATAATGCTTAGTACAGGAAGGAGATTACAATATAAAGGTTTTGCTTTTGAAATAGCTAGAGATAGTATATATCAATTGCCAAAGCCAACATATAGAAATACTAATACAACTATAAATGGTCTCTCAGACTATGAAACAATTTGTTATGTCTTTAATGAGGATATTGTAACAGCAAAACAGTTTCAAGCAATCTGTACTATGAAAATACTACTGCAAAAAATATTACCAAAGATTCGTTTTAAAGATGAACTGGAGTTAGATAAAAATGTTTTAGGTACTTTTTATAATGTAAATGAATTAACTGCCTTACTCCGAGCTAATTTATCTAATGAAGAAAATTATGTTAGGTATCAGCAACCACTACTTCCATATTCAAAAAATGAAATTTATTCCAATATATGTAAATATGCACAAAGACTACATTATGAAAGACAGTTACATTTTGAGGGTGTAGTTTATGGTGCTATGAAAATAAATTCTACAATAGATATTAGTAATAGATATTCATATAAAGAAGTATTTAAAATGGCATATAAATCTTATTGTAATGTTCTGGTAGATAGACCACAGAAACTGCTAGGAGATGATTTAACCAAAGCATTGACTAACGGTGGTAATATTAGAGGTAAGCAAAAAAAAGATGAATCTTCAATAAAAAAAAATCTAATACTAAAGTATCTGGATGAATGTATGAAGTCAAATGCCAAGGTAGACTACCTGAAACTATCAGGCTTAACTTATATTCCTAAATCCACTTTATATAGATTAGTTAAAGAATTACATACATCAAACTAAAAGATATCGTACAGTAGCCATAAGGACGATAGCTAATGAGAAAAATACTATATAAATCCCCAACTACACAACAGATTAGATAATAGTGGTTTAGCAGTCTTATAAGGACAACAGCTAGTGAGAATTATTTACCATATAAGGACAATAGCTAGTGAGAATTATTGAATTAATATAAAATATATATAAGTATTTTATATTAATTTAAATACATAAGATTAGTTAAATATTAGATATAATGTTGTATAAATATGAAGGATGACAAATGATTAAATTAATACTACCAAGAAGACCAGATGATGCTAGATTGTCTATACAAGAATCAATAATTAAACAAATTGAATTAAAGTACAAAGATGCTGTACCTGAACGGTTAATACTAGATAGAACTCAATATCTTGTTGAGTTAGAGAATGTAAAACAAAAAATATTATCTCATACAACTAAAGCAGAAAAAATCATTCTTGAAAGAAAATCTATGCTCAAACAATGGGAACAATTTGTAAAAGATGTTAATAGCAGTGCAACTAAACATAATATTGATATTAAAGGATTCTCTGTATCTGATGGTGGTCTTTTAACTGGTAGAACTTTAGTTGATAAATTCAATTCGATGAATCCTGAAGTAGCTACTTATTCTGGAAAGAGAATTCCTCAGGTTCTGTCTGAGAGTAAACTAGAAGATTTGCAGATAGAAGAATATGAAATTAATGTTAGTTTAGAAGTTGTTCAGAGAATGATAAAAGAAAAAGCACAACTATATAGAGAAATGCTTGAGCTTAGTGCTTAAGTAGGAATAAGGTAGGTAAAATATAATGACTCAAAAAATGCTCAACTTTTGTATAGCATATGTTTCAACCCATAATGCAAGTGAATCATCATTAGTAGCAGGATACTCAAAACAATATGCTCAAAAGAAATCCCACCTACTTTTAAGAAATGAAGAAGTGAAAGATAAAATAACCTGTCTAGAAGAGAAGTTCTATAGAGATGAGTTTAAAAAATTGGCATTAAAATCAGTACGAAAACTGGATGATATTTTATCTTCAACTGAAAGTGAAAGTGTTCAACTGGGAGCTGTAAAGCTTGTACTTGAGTTAGCTAAAGTTAGTGACAAAAGTGACACTGCCCAAACAATAGAAATAAAAGTGCAGTTACCAAATGACTTATAATATTGACCTCTCAAATATAAAAGATTTGATGACACCAAAGGGCTATGATATGCTCAAAGTAGAAAGTAGATATTTATTAAGTTATGGAGGTTCTGGGTCTAGTAAAAGCTACAGTGCAACTCAAAAAGTAATATTTAGAATTCTTACAGAAAAAAACCATAGAATCTTACTACTAAGAAAAACAGCAAGTAGCTTAAAAAAGAGTGTCTATCAGCTTCTACAAGATGTAATTTCTGATTGGGGTATCAATGACCTCTTTATTATAAATAAGACTGATATGAGCCTCTTATGTAAGGCTAATGGCAATCAAATACTCCTATCAGGTTTAGATGATGTTGAAAAGTTGAAATCTATTGCAGGGATATCTTCTATTTGGATTGAAGAAGCCACAGAAATAACAGCCGATGATTTTGACCAACTTAATTTAAGACTCCGTGGAAATACAAAAAGTTATAAACAAATAATTTTAACTTTTAATCCAATATCAAGTCAGTCGTGGATAAAGAAACGGTTTTTTGATAGTGCTATAGATAATTCAACTATAGTCCATAGTACTTTTGAAGATAATCCTTTTGTAGATGATGAGTACAAAGATATCTTAAACAATCTGGCAGGGCAGAACAAGAGTTATTATGATGTGTATGCTCACGGAATGTGGGGTGACAGAAAAGGATTGATATATCCAGACTATAGTTTAATAGATGAACTTCCAAAAGAGTATGAGTTTGAGACTTATGGAATTGATTTTGGCTATAACCATCCTCAAACATTAGTACAAACTAGAATGATTGGTAACAATGTTTATTTTAAAGAACTATTTTATGAAAGTGAAACTCTTGTAGATGATTTAATTCAGTGTATGAAACAAAATAATATATCTGAAACTTCTAATATCTTTGCAGATGGAGCAAATCCTGATAAAATTGTAATGATTCAAAATGCTGGATTTAAAAAATGTGTTGGTGCTAAAAAAAATGTCCTTGCTGGAATAGATTTTCTGAAATCAAAGAAAATACATATAACTAAAGACAGTTCAAACCTTATCAAGGAAATTGAATCCTATAGTTGGAAACTAGATAAGAATGGCGAAGCTATGGAACAGCCTATAAAATTTGTTGATGATATTTTGGATAGTTGTAGATATAGTATTTTTCGTGGAGAGAAAATTAGTGCAACTATATCTGAGATAACAGATAGAAGAAGAGATGATATATATGATGGCTTTGATGATAAAGATTTATACACACGATATAATAAAAAAGATACTTTTGGTGGGTATTAAACAGCACTTTAAGAATTCAAAAATCACTTGAAACTTAATTAAGGTTAGAACACTTTTAAGCTATATTAGACTTCAAACTTAAGCCAAAACAAGTGCTTTAAGCTTCTCAAACTTAAAGTTAAATATTTCTTAAAGAGATTCAAGTGGCAAATCCCTTAAAACAGCTTCTTTAAGGTTACTTTCAAGAGAACTTACCTTATGTTAACCATTTTGAAACTTAATCAAAAAGTATTATTTAACTATATAAAAAGTATAATCAAAAAAAATACCTAGGAACCAACTATGAGTTTCGTTTTAACACCACTTACCCTTACCGAATTAAAAACTTTTTTTGATGATGAATCAATAGAAGTAATCAAATACTTTTTAAAAAAATCTATAATATCACAACCTGAGAAACTAGTGAGTCAAAAGTTAGATTTACCAATACAAATACCAAAAGAGCATATCGAACAATGGATAGTTCAAGCATTAGGTGCCCAACCAGTAGGAGCAGGTTCATATCCAGTTGATGTTATGACTGCTGATTGGGCAGCAGATGTGAAAATGTTGTCGTGTAAGTTAAATAAAGATGGTGACTTGACAAATTCGGATACAGGAGAGACATCCTTAGCTCAAAAATTTGGAGATGGTAATTTTGGAGATGGTAATACTCTTGATACATTGTTCTCAAGAAAAAAACGAAGATTTATTTGGTGTCAATGGAAAAAAATTTTAACTAATAAATATAAGAAAGTTGAAGACGACCACGGTATAACTAATATATATTATTTCATAATTTTAAGAGCAGGTGATTTGTTCCATCTATGTGGATTGAAAGTTGATTTATCAAAACTTAACGATACTAAAATAGATGATACCAATTCAACAAAAGATAGTATTTGGATAAAAGGGTTTATATCAACTGATTATGGGAAAATCAAGATATATAAAGCAAAGAAAAGATTAGAGTTAAGATTAAGACCTAAAAAATTTGTTGATAGTGATATGGTCATATCATTTGAAACAAATTTTAAACAAATTTCTACAAATATTAGAGAAAAAATAATTAATAATGAATTGGATGATTATATAGATAATGTTCTAATTCCAATTATAAAACATAATCGAAGGAAATAATAGATGGTCTGTTTAGAAGATTCAATAGAGATATCTCCAAATACAGCAGGAGTATTAACGATATACTATGATGGAAATAACTTATACAGTCAAAATATCAAGCCTCTTAATATAGAGGAAACATTTAAGGATTCTGTAAATTTTTATGATTCTTTTGATAATAGTTATTTACTAATTATTTCAATTTCTGACTGTATTTTAGGTTTTACTGTAAGTAAAGACTCCTCTCATACACGTCCAGATATACAAGAAAATATATGTGGTGGTTTATATTCCGATTATGTGGAAGAGGACAATATAGAAGAGAGTGATTCTCTAAATAATATTGTTGACGGTAATTTTAATGATATATCTATTAATGGAGAAGCAACATTTAGTATAAGGTTCAGTAAAGAAAAAAACATCAAAGAATTAACTGATATTTATAAAAGGAAGAAAGATAATGATGTTTTAGTAGTTGAGAATTTGAGTCAATTATATGATGATGTAAAATTAGGAAGCTTATTATTTATGGTTGCAGGTGGAGAACTTGGAAAAATAACATTAAAGTATGAACAAGGCTTATATGCAGTAGCTAAGGTAATAAAAGAGCCTTATCAAAGAAGCGGTAGAAACTATAAAATTAAGATAGAGTTTATTTATTATTACCCGAAAGTTCTTTCACCAGATGATTTTTATAACTATATAGAAACTAAAAATATTTCTGATATTGGGGCATTAACAGGTGGACGTCAAAATCAAGCAATTAAAAAGCTTACACCACAGAACACGATAGATATAATAAATGCTAGTTTTGATATTGTAAATGAGTCAAAAAACTTGATGTATTCTCTATTTCCGTTCTTAAGTGGAAGGATATACAACATCACTAATAAAAGTTTTAATAATACAGTAGATACTTTAAAACCTGGACTAAAGATAACCAAAATTGCAAAAGTTTTTTCAACTTATATAGTAAATCATAGTGCTGATAACACATCAACATTAATAGGAATTTTTGGTAGATGGGGTAGAGGAAAAACTTTTTTATATGAAGAAATAGAGAAGAGACTTAAAAAAAATAATAAGAAAAATCAAAATAAGTTTTTTTATTTTTGTTCTTTTCAACCTTGGAAATATCAGGAACAGAATAGTGCTTGGGCATATTTATATCAACAAATCTTAAAAGAGTATTTAGCGAGTAGTTCTAATAAAGATGATTGGGTATTAATGAAGTGGTTAAAAGAAAAATGGAAGATACTGATTCTTAATAAAAACAGACTGGGTAGCTGGCAATTAATTAGTTTAATTTTATTAGTGCTTTTAAGCGCAGTATATATATACACTCCATTTGTAGTAAAGTATAAAGCTTTTGCTTGGGTTCTAGGTTTAATTGGAACTGGAGGAGTTATTCTTTTATTGAAAACACATAAGTTATATCTTAATAGCTATAGCTCAGTTAAAATAATTATTGATAAATATATAAAAGCTAAAGATTATTCTCATTATTTAGGCTTTCAAAATGAAATAGAGTATGAGTTGAAAATATTATTAGAAACTTTTATTGATTCGAGCAACAAAAAGCTTTTATTATTTATTGATGATTTGGATAGATGTAATGAAAAAATGATAATAGATATTATGGATAGTTTAAGACTTGTCTTGGATGATGAAAAGATTAAAGATAAGATTATTATCATTACAGCTATTGATGAAAGAATATTAGAAAACTCTATTCAATATAAGTATTTTAATAATGGAATTAATTCGAAAATCGATGCCAAAGAGTATATAGAAAAGTTTTTTTTAATAGGTATAAAACTAAATGAACTACAAGATAAAGATATTGATGAATTAGTTAGTTTGTATTCAAATCAGCTAAATCAGTTAGATACAGAAGAGAAAGAAAATACACAAGCAGAAGAAAAGAAGATAGAAGAAAATGAGCAGACAGAAGAAAAGAAGATAGAAGAAAATGAGCAGACAGAAGAAAAGAAGATAGAAGAAGATGAACAAGCAGAAGAAAAGAAGATAGAAGAAAATGAGCAGACAGAAGAAAAGAATATAGAAGAAGATGAACAGACAGAAGAAGATAAGATACTTACGAAGGAAGAAATACAAGTAATTAAAGAAACTATAAAAGAACTTCAGCCAAGTACACCAAGAAAAATTAATATTATTCTTCATAGATATTTACTTTTTAAGTCATTTCTTTTAGAAATGTTTCAAGATGATTACAAAAAATTTGATAGTAAAATGTTAATTCAATTTTTAGTTTTAGGCCAAGATAGTAATACTCTAAAGTTTTTTAAAGGTTATGAGGTTGAAACAAAAAACAGTATTTCGTCTCCAATGATATATATACCATTAGAAAATTTTCAACATCTTAAAATTCAGAGAGAAGAGTATCACTCTATTATAAAAATTGTTGATATGGTGACCCCATTTTAATGGAAGTATTATTATGAAAAAATTGAAACAAGAAGAAAATCGATATTTCATAGATAGTAAGAAAAGTTTTCAAAGTGGAAATGTTTTTAGAGATGAAACTATAGATAGAGTTTTTAATTTTGCATATGCGATGACCTTTGGAGATGGAGAGCACAGGGACCATAGAACTGGTGGCACTATGAACAGAAAGAAAGGTCAAATATTTATTAATACTTTCCAGGGTAAGTTATCAGAGTTAGGTGTGTACAACATAATTTTTCAAAGTAATAAAGAGGCTTATAGTAAGTTGTCTCAACCTGATTTTGATGTATATGGATTAGGCGAATGGGATGATAGTGACATAGAACTTAATGAGATAAAATTTTCTGTAAAATCAACTAAATTTTATGGTAATTTATTGTTACTGGAGACAAAAGATTGGAGTGAGAAAGGAGAATATCTTCCTAATCTAAGTACGGATAAAAGTTGTATATATGATTATTTTGTATTAGTTAGAATAAAACCTGATGGCGAAAAAATGATGAGTGCCAATAGATTATTATATTCAAATGACATAAATAAAGAACAGTTACACTCTCTTATAAAATCCGAAAAATGGGAATATGATGTTCCAGGGTATATTACAAATGAGGACTTAAAATTTTCAATAAATAATGATTTTATACTTCCTCAGAAGTCTTTATTAAATGGAAAAATACCAATGGATGCTGAGAACTACTATATCCAAAGTGGGGATATGAGAGATTTTCAGCAATTAGTTAGCAGTCTATAAATTTCTTCGTTTCTACATTGTATTCTTTGATACAGTTATCTGTTTTTTGTGGTGTTATGCCATCTAAAACATTTTGTATTCTTTCAGCAAATGGATAAATACCAACAGCAGGAACAGCATTACCTATTTGTCTTCTAACCTCAGTATTTGAACCTTTAAAGATTAAATCATCAGGAAAACCTTGAAGTCTTGCTCTTTCTCTATTTGTTAAGGCTCTAGGTTCTTCATAATGATAAGTCCAAGTTCCACCACCACCTGATGCAATAACAGTATAGGCTGGTTTATTTCTATCTAATTTACGATATATATTTGACATAAGACCTTTAACTGCTAAGTGTTCAGGTAAGTCTTTAAAATTTCCACCCTCAGGAATTGCTTCTAGTTTTGCAGTAGTAGTAGGTAATTGTTTTATAAATGTGTGATTTACACAATCCGTATTTAAATCTTCAAATGCCTCTAGTACAGTTGTGTGCTCATCTTTATGAGTAAGTTCAGGTGGAATAAACTCAGTTGTAATGTCCTTTCTAACACCTATAAATAATACTCTTTGTCTAAGTTGAGGAACACCAAAATCAGCAAAATTTACTAAAAATATCTTTAGTTTATATCCAGTATCTTCAAATCTTTGTTTAATGATTTTTACTGCTTCTCCTTTATTTGCGGATAATATACCTTTAACATTTTCAGCTAAAAAAACCTTTGGTTTAAAGTGTTCTACATAGTGAGCATAACTTTCATATAGCTTCCCATTGATATCATCTTTTAGACCTTTTTGTTTACCAACAACACTAAAGCTTACACAAGGAAATCCTCCTAAGAGTACATCATAATCATCATTTTTTATTGTCTTATAATCATACTCAATTATGTTTTCATTATAGACTTTTGTATCTTTAAAATATTTATTATCTTCTTTGATTGTTACACAAGAGTCAGCATTAATATCTAAGCTTACTTCTGTATGAAATTTTAATTTAGGAAAGTTACGACCTAAGTAGTTAAAGTCTCCGTGAAACCCTATATCTAATCCACCTGCACCAGTGAAAGTTGAAATAATTTTATACATTTTTTTCCTTTGTGAAAATATAGCTTAATTTTATTAAAGTATGTAAATACTTTGCAAATTGCAATATCGCAGCGATAATATTCGTATTGTAACATATTCGCTGCACTGTGTCAATTGACTTAGAAAATACGAATATAAATGATACAATTAGAATATTTTTATTATAAAGAATCAATTATGAAAAATGAAGCAAGACAATTTATTAAATCAGAATTAGCTAAAAGAGACATAAACTATGTGCAGTTAGCAAGCTATATGAACAAAAAAGGCTATAAAGAAAATCCTGATACTATTAGAACCAAAATACATCGTGGTTCTTTTTCTTTTTCTTTCATATTGGAAGTATGTGATAGTTTAAATTTAACTATTGATATCAAAGATAAAGGCTAGTCTATAATTTACTTATTAAATTCGTCAAGTTATAATTATTCATAATAATTTTGGATAAATCTACGGGTTTTATAATAATTTTATAATTGCTAGAGATAGTACTACTAACATTGTATGAAAGAGTGATAGGATTTTCAATCTCTTTAGTTTTAGGTACAAAAATATAAGCTATGTCTTGTGCAGTATAAAAATTCAAATAACTAAATATTTGATATATATCTCCTGATGGTATGTTAATTGTATTACAGTTACTATATTCATCTTTATTTTGCTCAAGGAGTTTCCATTTGGCATCTGTAACGATACTTCTACCATCTTTCATTGTAAGTAAGTAGTCTGGTTGAAGTCGTGTCATTTTACACTTTTCATTAGTTATAAAATATTCATCTTTACCACCATTAACTAATACTTCATCAATGCCTAAATTATCTTTGAAGTTATTTAATATAAATTCTATGTAATCCTCAAAAACTTTTTCCATAGGAAAGAATAAAGCAAATACATTATCATCGCCTCTAAGCGATGTAAATGATTGATGTTTTAAAAATAGTTTTGCAAACCTTAGTGGTACTTCATAGTATTCCATACCCCTATAAATATTTATTTTCTGTATATCGATATCATAATTACTTGAATATCTGATTTCATTAAATACAAAAAGTTGTTGTCTTAATAGTCTTTTATTGTAATCATTATTTGTTTTTTTCAAAAGCAGTTCAATAGTTGATTTTAATAGTCTATTCTCAGCTCTATCTTCTAGGTATTCATCATATTCTACATAAAACCTTTCTTTGTGTATGTGGTTATGCTTTATATGTTGGTTGAACTTTAATTTTCCTTTTAAAAAGTTTTGATTATCTTCTTTCGATACATAATGTGATTTTAAGCCTCTATGTATAAGTTTATCTAGGTATTCAATGAACATAGTAATAAACATTTCATAAATATTCTTATTTGTCGTAGTGGATAAGTTTGCTTTATTAATTTGAATATCATTTATGTTTAAAAGAGGTTTTAACATTTCTATAAAAATTGTTCTAGTTTTAGCTTCATTGTTGTTATCGCTATATATCTTAGGTAAAATTTCAATACTTAAATTCTCCGTTTGAACAACTCCAACATAGTTAGTCGCTTTTAAGCTATATCCATCAAATTCAAATATTTTTTTTGCTTCTTTATCATTTATCCAGTACCGATATAGTTCATTAAATTCTTTTTCTGAAACATTTGTATGAATATATTTATTATTTAATTTTTCTGGTTTAATATAGTATATATATCCATATTCAGATATGACTTTGTTTTCCATATATTTATTCTACTACATCATTATCTTTGGGCTTTAAATAGATATTCTTGTATCCATTTACGGTAAAAATTTCATTAACCTGATATACCTTATTGGTTTGTTTACTACTATCAAGAATATAAGTTGGAGTGTCTAACTTAGTAATGAAATGACTTGATTGTACATCATTGAGTATAATTTTTATATCATTCCAATCGCCATAAAAATATTCTGATAGTAGTGGAATTATATTTACTTTAAATATATCATTTAGTTTTTTTATTGTATTGCAATCTTTTTCTAATAGACCCATAAAATAACTATGTCCTATAGTATGTTCTCTATCATAGATATACTCTATTCTTTCATTTATAGCTTCAAGTATTTTTTGAACATCTATATCTGTTATATTATCATTATCATCAAGTATACTTATTTTATTTCCATCTTTATTATTGAGTAGTTTAGGATTTGGTAATATTTCTCTAAATTCAAATCTTCTTCTAAGAGCCGTGTCAATATTTGCTATGCTTCTATCAGCTGTATTCATAGTTCCTATAATATAAAGATTCTGTGGTACTCCGAATGGTTTATCTTTAGGGCTATTAGGTAACTTTAATGTAATTTCTTCACTAGCTCCAATTCTTTTAGATGGCTCTATAAGAGTTATAAGCTCTCCAAAAATCTTAGATATATTACCTCTATTAATTTCATCTATAATAAGAATGTATTTTTTTGTATTTTGAATACTAGAATCATTTTCTATATAGAGTTTTGCAATTAGTTTGTAGATATTTCTATATGAATGTAAGTGGCTTTTTTCTATTTGGTTATTAAAAGTATTTAATCTTATTCTTGCAACATCTGTGTCAAAATCATCCACTGTAATTGAATTGTTCTTAATTAATTCAGAAATTGTGTTTAATACAAATTTTTGAAGAGTAATAATACTATTATCTTTTTTTGTTAAATCTATGTAGTCACTAGTGATTTTTGATACAACATAAGCTCCTATATTCTGTCCTATATAAAATAATTCACTGTCTTGAGCTTTTTGACATAGCTTTTTAAATATTCCTTGTTCAACTGAATATTTTATATGTTTATCTTCTGTGCTTGCTTTTATTCCTTCAACAAATTCTTCATACCCATAGCTTTGATGAAATGTTATGAATTCAATTTGACCACTATCTTTATAGGCATTAAACTTATCCTTTAATTCTTTTCTATCATTTATATTGTTTGTATAAAAGTTAATATCTATAATTTCTAAAGCTTTATTAATTGTATTGTATGTTTTACCTGTGCCTGGTGGTCCATAAAGTATTTGATTTAATGGTTGCTCGTCTTGGCTACTTGGCATTTCTATATCCTTTTTTTTACTTATTTGTATTTGAATTGATATTGCTTCTAAGTATTCTTTAGCTTTTGTTTTTAATGTTGAAAACAACTGTTTATCATTAAATCCGAGTTCTTGTTGTGCTTTATCATATGTATTGTAATCAATACTTCCATTTATCATAGTTGTTAGAATACTGGTCAATTTTTTTGTTTTTAAAGCTGGTATATTCTGAAAAATCTTTATAGCTTTTTTTAAATCTGAGTAATAAGTATTAACAGTATTCTTATTTTGATATTTACTTTCTAAATATTTTTTATATTTACTATCAGAGTAAAGATCAAAACCGTTTTTATTAATACACCATTCAGCACTATACTTTTGATTCCCAGTAGAATAATACTGTTGACTATCTAGTGTTGTAGTCTTATTCCTTATGCCATAAGCAATGCCTACAATATATTTGTGTGGATATTCTTTACTATTATAAAATAATATATAGTCTTTCCATTTTCTATTTGTCTCAAGCTTATTATTTTTATTTAAATTGTCATATTCATCAAATGCTTTTAATATATCTTCTTGAGTAATATTGTCAAAATTAATTTTGATGTTTGTTTTTTGAATATATTGAGGGATGTGATTGAAGAGTTTCTGTATTTTATTTATTTGCCATTTTATTATCTCTAGCCATTTATCTTTATCATTTTCAATATTGGCTTCGTATCTAAAAAATATTCTACCTGCTTTGCCTGTATCTAACCAAATTATTTCATTATCAAAAGACTCATCAATTTCATTTTTATATTTAAAAAATAATTCATATTTATTTTTGTAGGTGTTTCCATCCATATATAAACCAACAATAAAGCCAGGATATTTTCCACCAGAATAACCTTTAGATGTATACTCACAATAGTAGCTTATTCCATTTTCACTTTTAATATTGATATAGTACCTTCCATTTTGATGTGTAGGTTTTTTTATATCTGATATTAATGTTTCAAAGTTTTCTATAAATAATTTGTAATAATTATTATATGTAGTGGTTTTATCCATATAATTGCCTGCCTAACTTATAATATATATGATTATACAATATTTCTGTTTTCAAAGTAGTTTTGCAAAATTAATCAAAAGTTAGTAGACTTAGATGTATTTGTTGGAAAAAATGTTGTAATCTTAAGTAATTAATAGCTTGATATGCTGTATTGTATGGCTATATCAAGAAAGAGCTGATTAATCCAATTAGTCCACCAAAGACTACACCTTTATATTTTACAAAGAATCAAATAATTCGTTTGTTTTACGATGTCTATCTTGAGGTAAAAGGTGAGCATATCTCTCAGTCATTTTAGTATTTTTATGTCCAAGCTCATCCCGAATTTCCATTAAGTTAAAATCCCCACTCATAGCCATCCAAGAGGCGTGTGTATGTCTGAGACTATGAACGGTAAGTCTTTTCTTTCTTTGTTGTTTTAAGAGTACTTTATCTTTGTCTGATAGTTCAATTAATTTTGCATTTTTGGTTCTAATAATTGTAATCTTATTATTAGGGATAACTGTATCAATAATTTCTTGAAGTTTATCAGGCATTTGTTTAAATTGAGTACCTTTTGAAGATGGTAAAATTAATGTATTATCAGTAGACAATGATTTTAATACCTCCAAAACTAATGATGACATTGAAATCCATCTTTCGTTTCCTTCCTTTGTTTTTTTAAAGTATATGGTTTTTTCTTTAAAATTTATGTCTTCCCAAGTAAGTGAAGCAACTTCAGAGAACCTAGCTCCTGTATGTAATAATAATACGGTTAAAGGGTATATTTGAAGACTAGATGTCTTATACTCTTTTAATGCAACAAATAGGTCTTTGGCTTGTTCTTTTGAAAAAAATCCAGTGTTAGCATTATCAATTCGATTTATCTTAACTCGACCGTTACTAATAGGATTGACATAGTTCTTTACTAACTCATTATTGATAGCATAGTTAATTATTTGTCTTGCTACTGCTAATATATATTGAACAGTTCTTTCCGAGTGTGTTTTTAATTTTTCTATTTTTAAGTTATTGAAATTTTTTTGCTTTAGACTGGTTAGCTCTATCTTATGGAAGTTGTCTAAATGATTTTTAAATAGTTCTTCATCTTTTTTCCAAGATTTTTTACTAGATTTAGCACTGATTATATAGTTATTAAAAGCCTCTTCAAATGTAAATATTTTTCTACTTTTTCTTTTAACAGGTACAGTGTCTCCAAGCTTGATATTCTGAATAGTTGCAGTATATATATTATATACATAATTTACTCCAATACCTTGAGATTCTTTCCCTACTTTACTCTCAACAGTTTTGTTATGCTCGTTCTTGTACACAATATAGTATGTCTTGTCTTTTTTACCATTAGTCATAGATAGGCGATAGAACACACCTGTTTTACTTGTCTTATGTCTTTTCTTATTATCGATACTTACCATAACATTCTATTCCTCTGTAAATAGTATAGTTTCCAACTTTTTTCCAACTAAATATTAGAATAGATTGAAAAACTTGATAAAGTAGTATAGCAAATATTTTAAGATTTACTCCTTTTTAACAGCTATTTATGGGATATGTAACAATATTTGTAAGACTTAATAAAACTTAGTAAAACTATTATTTGTGACTGTTAATCACTTGGTCGCTGGTTCGAATCCAGCATCCGGAGCCACATTTTAACCCCTCATACACGACTTTTAAACACTTTTATAATAATTAAATCATACCTTGTTTATAGCTTTGTAGTCCC
>Ga0256826_1001222_pt1 | contig 15988 bp, 17 predicted proteins | sample CV79metaG_FD_185975 | JGI IMG/M metagenome (GOLD analysis project Ga0256826, IMG submission 185975) | Hydrothermal vent microbial communities from East Pacific Rise, Pacific Ocean - CV79 | ecosystem: Environmental > Aquatic > Marine > Hydrothermal vents | place: Pacific Ocean: East Pacific Rise...
ATTTTAATTGATGAACCTTCATCTGTTGCCATCATAACTGATAATATTTTGATTTGATTTTGATTTGCTAAATTAACTGTATCTTGAGATATAGTATCATCTCCACCATCACTAAATATTATAAGCGTTTTATTAACTTTTGGAAATTTGGAGACTTTTTGAATTAATTTATCTAAATTAGTTGAGTGTGTTAAAATATAATCATCTCTAATACTATTGAGTGCAGTAGATATTAGGTTATGGTCTGTGGTAAGAGGGGATAACATCAAAGCATTACTAGTAAACCCAATAAGTGATATTTGGTCATTGATATTTAATTTCAAAAATTTATAGATAGTCTCTTTTGAAGCCTCTAGTCTATTTGGAGATATATCATCTGCTTTCATAGATTTAGATAAGTCAATGGCAATAATAATAGACTGTATGGGAGTCTCTTGATTTGATATTTTATTATCCAAAACAGGTCGTGCAACTGCGATAATCAAAAGAATGAGGCTAATCCATCTTAATTTTTGAGAAGTTAGCTTAGGTATTTTTATATATAAATGTGCAATAATAGGAATTAAAAAAAAGAGAATCCAAGAATTTACAAAACTCATATTATATCCTCATCTTTTAAGAGTAAAAATAGTAATAGAAAAATGGCTAAGATAGCAGGATATATATAGAGATTATCTATTTGATAATTTGATAACGAAGATATGGGACTAGGTTCAAGAGTGTCTATCTCTTTATATATCTTTTTTAAGCTATCTTTATTATCTGAGTTAAAAAATTTTGCACCTGTTTTTTCTGCTATTGTTTTAAGCAAAGTCTCATCATAATCTCCTTTTTTCCCAATACCAATTGTATAGATTTTAATATCTTTTTTTTGTGCTAAATCAACAGTATCTTTTGGTGATTTAACTCCTGCATTATGATGTCCATCAGTTAGTAATATAATCACTTTCTCTTGTGCTTTTGAATTTTTTAAAGTATCAATAGCACTAAAAATAGCATCTCCAATGGCTGTACTATCTCCTGCAATTCCAACATTACTCATTATACTTAACATCTCTTTAAGAGCATTAATATCATAAGTAAGAGGTGATGAGATATATGCAAAAGTTCCGAAAACAACAATACCAATATTATCATCAAAGCGATTTGTTACAAAATCTTGAATAATAGAGATTGATATATCATATTTACTTTTAAATTTATCATCACTATCAAACCCACCTTGTGCCATAGAACCACTTGTATCTAAGACCAATACTAAATCTCTACCTCTCTTATTACTATTTTGAATTTTAGAATTTTGAAAAGGAGATGCTAATGCTATTACAATTAAGATATAAATAACTACTAGAATTATTATATCTTTGTCAAAATCAAATCTACTCTTTGGAAGCCACTCAATTTTAGAGAAGTATATAGTTTTTGCTTGAATTTTACAATATATAAAACATAATAAAAATAACAGTAATAAAAAGAAGATAGGATAAAGAAAAGATAAATTTATCAATTAATGTACTCTTTGACACCATAAAGGTGTCAAATAATTTTGTTATTGTTTACTAAGAACAATACTTTTTTTAGATAATTTCAAACTATCTACACCATTAAACATTGCAGAGATAATACTCTTATTACTGCTTTTATTTTTAGACATCTTTTTTATCTTATTATCAACTACAGATGTTGAAGTTAAAATATATGAACTCTTCATTAGAAAAGAACCCTTTATTGCTCCACTATTAGCATGACTAAAAGAGACTAAAAACATAGATGTAGCAAGTAGACTTATTTTTTTCATAAATATCCTTTAAAATAATTATCTATCATTTACATTTTATAGCTATTTGTTAAATTAATCTATTAAAAAAGCAATTTTTATAGTTAAATAACCCTAAATTTACTATTTTAAAATTAATTATAGTTTATTGATATATTTAAATTATTTATATCATAAATAATATTGATTAATATATTTTTAAATCCATCAGAATTTAAGCTCAATTAGTCTATCATAAGAAATTATTTTATTGGAGAATATATGACAATATTTCAGTTTATTTTATTACTATTAACACTAAGCATACTCTATATCTTTTTTAAGCAACTTTTTTCTGGTAACTATCCAAAAAGAGGTATTGATTTTGAGGCTAAAAGAGAAAATGAACAGATTGGTAGTATTAGTAATGTAGGTAGAAGTTTTCAAAAACCAGTTGTAAGACCAAGTCGTTTTGAAGAGTTAATAAATTTAGCTAATGAGGCAATAGAGAAAAAAGATTTTCAAGAAGCAAAAAAAGCACTACAGAGTGCATTAATTGTTGAAAAAGAGAATATTGAGGCACTAGGTAGATATGGTTATGTTTTAATAGAGTTAAATGAGTATGAAGAGGCTAAAGATATATATGAAGATATTATCAAAATAGATAAAGATGATGATATGGCTTATGCTATGTTAGCAAACTGTTATAATAAGCTCTCTCTTAAAACTCAAGCAATTACATATCATAAAATTTCAATAAAACTTGATGATGAATATGCACCTCACTATTTTAACTATGCAAATACGCTATATGATATGAAAAATATGGAAGATGCTTTGGCTATGTATAAAAAAGCCTATGAGCTAGATAATAGTTTAGATGAAGCAAAAAAGATGATAGAGGTTCTTAGTTAAACTCTCTATCTAATTGACACTTTGCACAAAGTCCATATATATTATTTTGTAAAGATGAGATAATAAACTCATCTTTAAGTGCCATAGTTTTAAACATATCTTTTAGATTATCTTCAATATCTTTATCCTCTACCAAACCACAATTTTTACATATAAAATGTAAGTGACTCTTTTTTGTTAATTCATATTTTGGTTTTTTACCAATTATTGGTATCTCTATAATCAATCCAATATTACGCATTGTAAGGATATTTTTATATACAGTTGCTAATGACAATTTATTATATATTTGTGATATTTCACTATATATATCATCAATGGCAATATGACCTTTTTGGTCTATTAGTTGAAGAATTTTAATTCTAGGCTTTGTTACTTTTAAGTTATAAGATTTTAATAATGAGTTATAATTCATAAAAAATTATATCAGAAATAGAATTAATAGTGAGTAAAAAAAAGATAAATAAATCTAAATTTCATTAAAAAAATAGTACAATTGCAAAAAAAATAATGGAGTTATTAATGTTACACGAATATAGAGAAGAGATACACGAATTAAAGCAAGAAAATGCACACTTTGCAAAAATTTTTGATAGACACAATGAGCTTGATCAAAAAGCAAAAGATGCAGATGAGGGTAGAGTTTGCTTAAGTGATCAAGAGATAGAAATTTTAAAAAAAGAGAAACTTCTTTTAAAAGATGAAGCTCTTATGATAATAGCTGAATATAAAAAAGCTAAAAAATAAAGACTTTGACACTTCTTTTAATTAAGAAGAATTTAATGCTAGACTTCTTTTAAAATTAGGATACAATACTTTAGCTTAGTCTTATGGCAACGCTAAAGCCCTTACTTCCAATAAGTTTTGTAAGAAGTCTAATAGTTCCAATATAATTTTATACCCTCAATACAAAATAAATTAAAAAAGCAATATAATATGATAACAAATTTTAAAGATACAACTCTACCAATAGATATGATAAATTCTCTCTCCACTTTGGGTTATACAAGAATGACTCCAATTCAAAAAAACTCACTTAAAGCTCTTTTAGAAAATAGAGATATGATAGCACAAGCCAAAACAGGTTCTGGCAAAACAGTAGCATTTTTAACTAGCTCTTTATTAAAGATTGATACAAGTTCTAAAAATCCTCAACTAATTATAATTCTACCAACAAGAGAACTAGCAACTCAAGTTGCAAATGAAGCTAGAAATATTGGTAGATATATGAAAGATTTAAAAGTTCTAACTCTTTGTGGTGGTGTGGCTTTGACTCCACAGGTTAAATCACTTGAAAAGGGTTCAAATATTATTGTTGGAACACCTGGTAGACTAAATGACCATATTTCACGAGAGACTATTGATTTTTCTGATATTAATGTGATGGTTTTAGATGAAGCAGATAGGCTTCTTGATATGGGCTTTTATGATGATGTTATTAGAATATCAAATAAAATGCCAAATGATAAACAGACAATTCTATTTTCTGCAACATTTCCAGCAAAAATAGAGTCTCTTGTTAAAGAGGTGTGTAAAAAACCTGTTAAAGTTAGTGGTGATATATTAACTGATGACTCAATAGAGGAGTTTGCTTATGAATCTACAAGTTTAGATAAAACTCTCATTGATATTTTATCTTATTATAAGCCAGAATCTACAATTATATTTTGTAATACAAAAGTTGAGGTAGATAGAGTTGATGAGATGCTTTATAAATCTGGATTTGACTCTCTTGCCTTTCATGGAGATTTTAGCCAATATGAGAGAGATGAGATATTTATAAGATTTTCAAATCGTTCAATTCCCATATTAGTTGCCACAGATATTGCTTCAAGAGGGCTTGATATTGATGATGTTAATCTTGTTGTAAATTATAATCTACCAGATAAACCAGAAAACTATACTCATAGAATTGGAAGAACAGGACGATTGGATGCAAAAGGTATAGCAATTAGTATATATAGACCTGAACAGATAGATAAATTAAATTTTATTGCACCAAAAGTTATTAAAAAAAGTTTTAGTTCAAGAGTAAAAAAACTTCCAATTCAAACATCTCTTATTACTCTTGTAATTGCAGGTGGCAAACAACAAAAGGTAAGAAAAGGTGATATATTAGGAACTCTATGTAAAGATTTAGAGATTAATTCATCAGATATTGGAACAATTAATATAACTCCAAAAGTATCATTTGTAGCGATAGATATAGATGTTTTTATGAAAGTACTTAAAAATATAGAGAGAATTAAGATAAAAGGTAAAAGATATAAAATTTGGAGACTTTAATAAACTTCCTGCAAAACTTGGAACAGGTACTTTTGGTGAGGCTAAAGCCATCACTTCCAATTAGTTTTAAAAGAACTTTTAATATTATAATTATAAGGATAAAAGATGACAGTTACAAAATATTCAGCAAATGGTAATGATTTTGTTATATATCATTCAGATAAAAAAATAGATAGAACATTAGAAGCACAAAAATTATGCCATCGTCAAGAGGGTGTGGGTGCTGATGGATTGGTGGTGGTAATGCCACATAAAGATTATGATTTTGAGTGGGATTTTTATAACTCTGATGGAAGTTATGCTGCAATGTGTGGAAATGCAAGTCGTGCTGTGGCTCATTATGCACATGAAAAAGGAATATCAAAAAATTCTAAAGCAGAGTTTTTAACAGGAGCTGGAGTTATAAGAGCCACAATTAATGGGCTTTATGTGGTTACAGATATGACTAAACCAAATATTATACAGACAGATATAAATGAGTTTGGTTATGTGTGGTGGTTAATCGATACGGGTGTTCCTCATCTTATATCATTTAGAGATAATCTTGATGAGTTTAATCTTAAAGAGGCTAGAGAGCTTAGATATAAGTATAATGCAAATGTAAATATAGCATATATTAATAAAAGTGATATATATGTAAGAACTTATGAACGAGGTGTAGAGGATGAGACTTTAGCTTGTGGTACGGGTATGGTTGCATCATTTGTAAGAGCAAATAGAGAAAATCTAGTTGGTGATGCAATTAGAGCATTTCCAAAAAGTAAAGATGAGTTATATATAAATTTGGAAGATAATATATATAAGTTTGGTGGAAAGGTAACTAAAACTTTTGTTGCAGAGACTTTAATATAAAATCAGATTTAATGTTATATCTTTTCACAATAAATTCACAATTCTAAGATATTATTTTATATCTTAAATTAAGGAATTAGAAATGACAAAATTTACAAAACTAGCTGTTGCTGCTCTATTTGCATTCGCTGTATTAGGAACAACTGCTACTGCTGATGCTGCAAAAGGTCAAAAGCTATATAGTAAAAAGTTAAAAAGTGCTTGTGGTCAAACTGGTGCAAAATTCTCAGCTAAACATACACAAGATGAGTGGGAAGCTATCAAAGAAGCTGGAAAAATGGAAGAAGAGATTTCTAAAATTTGTCCAAAAGCTAAAGATTCATTTAAAGCAAAATGGACTAATGATATTTATGACTTTGCTTACGAATTTGCTTCTGATTCAGGTAATGTACCAAGCTGTTAATTGCTGGTGTGAAACAATAAAATTAAACAATAAAATCAATTAAAACAAGGAATTAAAATGAAAAAATTTGCTATATCTATGTTATTTGCTTCGGCTACTCTATTAATGGCTGATGCTGCTGCTTACGCTAAATGTGCTGGATGTCATGGTGCTAAAGGTGAGAAAAAAGCTCTTAATAAATCAGCGATTATCACTGGTCAAGATGCTGCTAAAACAGTTGAGCAATTAAATGGTTACAAAGCTGGTACTCTTAATCAATACGGTATGGGTGGAGTTATGAAAGGTCAAGTTGCATCTTTAGATGACGCTGGTATCAAAGTTTTAGCTGATTATATCGCTACATTAAAATAGGTTTTACTTATTTTAATTGACGGGTTTTAAACCCGTCTTGATAGTTAATCTATCTTTACTCTTACACCTACATTACCCAAAAAATAGTTTGTTTTACTGCCAGATATAATATCTTTACCTTCAACTACAAAATTAATATCTTCATCTATTCTAAACTCAAATCCTGCTCCAATTGATGCATAAATACCACTCTCATTTTCTGCAATCACACCATCATCAAATGCTTGATAACCAACACCTGCCAATATAAATGGTGAAATATCAGAGTTTGGACTTAAATCCCAAAGTGCATTAGCACCTACTCTTAATATTGAAGTACCCCCAAAACCATTATAATCATGCTCATCACTATAATCAAGAGCCAATTGCAATCTGTGTATTAAAAAATCATTAAGATTATCACCTCTACCAAAATCAACTCTTAGACCATAAGTATAATCATTATCTAAATTTGTCTCATCCGAATTATATGTTCCACCAACAACAGGTGTAAATGAAACACTACTATTATCTGCTATACCATAAACAGTTAATAATCCTATTAAAAGTAATTTTTTCACTTTTTCTCCTTAATTAATATTAATTTATACTATATTATATAGTTTTTATGATTAAATTTAATAGTAATTAATATAATAGTTTATATTTTCTCTTTTAGTATTAACTTTTTATTTAACTACCACTAGTAAAATATCAAAATTAATCAAAGAAAATTTATATATAGGAGCAAAATTGGAAGATACATTAAGAGATATTAAACCTCTTGTTGAGATACCTGATATTAGTTTTTATATCTATATGTCATTAATTATAATTTCATTAATATTTGGGATAATCTTGATATTTATAGTTACAAAAAAAGTTTTAAGCTTAAAAAAAATAAATAAGCATAAAGAGTATCTAAAAAAGCTAAAGTCTATAGATTTTAAAGATGCAAAACAGAGTGCCTATGATGCTACCCATTATGGACGATTAGTGGCAAATACTTCAAGAAAAGAGGAGATTTTTTGTCAATTATTACCATTTTTAGAACAATATAAATATAAAAGAGATGTTAATAGTATTGATTCTAATACATTAAAACAGTTTAATCTATTCTTACAGGTAGTAGAAGATGAGTGAGTTTTCTTTTCAATATCCATATATATTTTTAATTATTATAATCTTTTTAGTATGCGAAAAGTATTGTAAAGAGAAGTCTAATGCAATATATTTTCCTCATGTAGAAAAACTATTTATTAAAAATGCAAAGAAAAGCTCTCTTTTAAAAGTTTTAAAGTGGCTTGGAATTGTTTCTGCTATTATTGCTTTAGCTTCTCCTGTATTAACTACAGAGTATCAAAATATCAAAAAAGATGGTAGAGATATTGTAATGATTTTGGATGCTAGTGAATCTATGCTTCAGGGTGGATTTGACAAAAATAATTATAGAAAAGATAAATTTTTTATAACAAAAGATATTGTGTCAAAATTTATTCAAAAACGAGAAAATGATAGGTTAGCTCTTGTTACATTTGCTGATGTTGCCTTTGTTGCTTCTCCACTTACATTTGAAAAAAGATTTTTAAAAGGTATTTTAGAGATGCAAAGAGTTGGAATTGCAGGAAGGAAAACAGCAATTAATGACTCTATTGTTCAAAGTTATGGATTATTAGAAAAATCAAAAGCTAAATCAAAAATTGCTATATTACTAACTGATGGAGTTGATAATATGAGTAAAGTAACATTTCAAGATGTAAAATCTCTTATAAAACTTAGTAATATTAAACTATATACCATAGGAATAGGAAGCTCAAGAGATTTTAATTCAAGGTATCTAAAAGAGTTAGCAGAAGCTGGAAATGGAGAGTTCTTTGCAGCACAAAATAGTGATAAGCTAGAAGAAATTTACTCTAAAATTGATAAGTTAGAAGTTACTAAACTAGATAATAAAAAAATCATATCTCATGAATATCTATATATTTATCCTCTTTTTATTGCAATATTAACTCTACTTATATTTTTATATTTTAGAAATAAAAAAGGTTTTTAAATAAAATTTGATATAATATCTAACATTATTTTATAAGGATAAAGAAAAAATCAACTCTTTATCTATCTGAACCTTTAAAGAAGAATAAATTTATGAATATAATTATTAGTGGTGCTGGAAAAGTTGGTTTTAATTTAGCCAAAAAATTAAGTATAGGTCATAATATAACTATTATAGATAAAAATATAGAGGCATTATATAGAATACAAGATGATTTAGATGTTATGGTTTTACATGGAGATGTTGAAGAATCTAAAACATTTGAAAAAGTAATAGATAAAAATATTAATCTTTTTATTGCTGTTACAAATATAGATAATACAAATCTTATATCTTGTTTAATTGCAGATACTATCTTAACAATAGATAAAAAATTCATTAGGCTTAAAAAAGAGACTTTTAATAATCCTGAATTAAAAAGCAGGTTAAATATTGATAAATTTATTTTTCCAATAGAGTTAGCTTCTAATATTATAGCATCTTTACTATCTTATCCAAAAGCAAATAATGTTAAATTTTTTAAATATACCAAAAATAAACTTATATCTATAATTGTATCAAAAGATTTTCAACCATCTATAATTAATCAATCATATTTTAGAATAGTAGGTATAAAAAGAGATAAAGAATTTTTTATTCCAAACTCTTCTGATATTAAGATTATGGCTAACGATTTAATTTATCTTTTTGGAGATGAAGAAAAAATCAAAGTTATCTGTAAAGAGACAGCTTTAGAGAGTAGTTCTAATATAGATAAATGTGTAGTATTTGGTGCAGGTGATTTAGGAATAGCTATATCTAAGAGATTAGTTAAAGAGGGTTGTGTGGTTAAACTTCTTGATAAAGATTTAAATCTTTGCAATAGAGCAAATGATAAATTAGGTGGTATGGTTTCTGTCATCAATCTTAAATATAGCTCTCATGAGGTATTTGAAACTGAAGGCTTAGATAGTGCAGATATTTTTATAGCCTCTACTGATAATGATGAGTTTAATATTATTAAATCTCTTGAAGCAAAAGAGAGAGGTATCAAAAAAGTAATATCTATTAATAATGATTTAGAGTATTATAGTCTTATGTATTCATTAGGTATTACGGTTGTAAGAGGACCTAAAATTAGTGCTTATAATACTATTATGGAAGAGATTAACTCTACTAAAATTATATTAGAGAAAAATTTTTGTGGTATCAAAGGTATCTTATTTATGAGAAAAATATTCTCTAATTCTAAGTTAATAAATAAAACGATTCAAGCTCCTAATAGTTTTGATGGTTTGATATTTTATATTAGAAATGATGATATTTTTAATTTAAATAGTAGTCTTCTATTAGAAAAAGATGATTTAATAGTTATATTTGTTAAAAGTAAAATAGGTAGTGATATTAAAAAGTGGTTATATGAGCTATAGGAGCATTATTAAAATAATAGCAAGTATAGGTATAACAATATCCATTATATTTTTATCTGAAATTTTTGTAGGATTTATATATAATGAAAATTATCAAATTTTACTTGAATATAACATATTTTTTATCTTATTAAATAGCATTGTATGGTTTTCACTTAAAAAATATAAATTGAATTTAAAGATTCGTGATAGTATATTAGTTGTAAATATATTATGGATACTTTTAGGAGTAATTGGAGCTATTCCATTTCTACTATATAGTAATATATCATTCGGTTCTGCTCTTTTTGAGTCAATTAGTGGTTTTACCACAACAGGGGCAACTATATATCAAGATATAGAGAGTTTACCAAAGATGATATTATTTCATAGAAGTTTAATTCATTGGCTTGGTGGATTGGGTGTAATTGTATTAAGTATAGGATTATTATCTATGATTAATCCTACTGGTAGCTTATCACTCTTTAAGGCAGAATCAACTGGAATTCAGATAGAGAAGCTAACACCAAAAATAAAAGATACAGCAATTAGATTATGGTTGATATATCTTATTTTAACAATTCTTGATATGTTACTACTTAAACTTTTTGGTATGAATTGGTTTGATTCTATTAATCATGCCTTCTCAACTATATCTACAGGTGGTTTTTCAACTAAAAATAGTTCAATAGGATATTTCAATAGTGATAGCATTATATGGACAACTACCATTTTTATGTTTTTAGCAGGTATCAACTTTTTAGCTCATTTAAAACTATTATATAATAGAGATTTTTTGGGATATAAGAATGAAGAGATGAAATGGTATATTGTTATGTTTATAATATTAAGTACTCTTTTAACCATAATTCATATAGGTATAGGTGGAGATACTATATATGATGCACTCAAACACTCCACTTTTACCATAGCTTCTGTAATGACAACAACTGGATTTGTTACCATTGATTATAGTACTTGGTCTCATTTAGCAATTGCTGTAATTTTTGTGGCAATTCTAATGGGGGGTAATACTGGTTCTACAGCTGGAGGGATTAAAATTATTCGTCATGTAATTATCTTTAAAACTTTAGTCTCTGAGTTAAAAAGAATTTTACATCCAAATACTCTTATATCTATATTTATTGATAATATAAAACAGAAAGATAGGGTAATAGCCTCTACATTTGGTTTTATTACTCTTTTTATGATGAGTGTTATACTTTTAACCATATATATTTTTGCAAGTGGGTATGATATTATGACTGCTATATCAGCTTCATTTGCTCTTGTAGGAAATGTAGGACCTGGCTTTGGATTGGTTGGTCCTGCTAATAATTTTTCATTCTTTGACGATATTGATAAGTTAATCTTCTCATTTGCTATGATTATTGGTAGATTAGAGTGTTATACAGTTTTTATATTATTTACTCATATATTTTGGAGAAAATTTTAAGGTTTATAGAAAAGATAAAAGAGGATTTTAGATAAAATATAGATAAAGAATTAAGGATTTAAATGCGTTGGATATATAAAATATTAATATTTTTATCTATTATTTTAGGCATATTAATATTTTCCAAGCAGATGATGATAACCATTTACTCTGGAGAGGGTGGAGTCTTATTTAAAAGATGGGGTGGTACGGTTATTAATAGAGTATACAAAGAGGGTATACATTTTATATTTCCTTGGAATATTATGACTATTTACAATTTAAGAGTTCAAGATAAAAGACATAACTTTACTATTTTATCAAAGCAAGGTCTAACAATAAAAATAAAAATCTCAATTAGGTTTAAACCTGAAAAGAAGAGATTGGCTATTTTGCATCAAAATCTAGGTCCTAAATATTTAGATTCAGTTGTAATACCAGAAGTAGAATCGGTGATTAGAAGATATTTTGGACAATTTAATGATGAAGAGATATATACATCAAAAAGAGCTATTTTAGAAAAGATTGTTAATCATTCAAGAAAACATTTAGAGGATAAATTCATTATTCTTGATGATTTAATCATAAGAGAAATATCTTTTCCAAAATTAGTAGAAAATGCAATAGAAGAGAAGATAGTGGAGTATCATAGATATAAAAAATATGAGTATACAATAGAGAAAGAGAGACTAGAAGCAAAAAGAAAGATAATAGAGGCTCATGCAATTAGTCAATATAAGAATATAATTTCAGAAAATATTACGCCAAATTATCTAAGCTGGGAAGGGATTCAAGCTACGGTTGAATTATCAAAATCCACAAATTCAAAAGTTATAATTATTGGTTCTGGTAAAAATGGATTACCTATAATTCTTAATACAGAAAATAATAATGAAAAGTAGTCTTACTCTAATTAGCTTAATAATATTATATATTATTTTTATTCAGTTTAATAGTATAAATCTAGCAGTTTGTAAAGAGAATAAAATAGAGTATCTATCTAATTTAGGAAAAGATAAACCAATTAAAATAGGTGTTGTTTGGTCATTTGAACTAGAAAAGAAGAGTAATTATTTTAAAGATGGAATTTTATTGGCTGTTAAAGAGTTAAATAGTAATAAATTTTTAGATAGAAAAATAGAAGTTATATTTAGAGATGATAAAAATGATATAGATGAAGCTCAAAAAATTGCAAATGAGTTTGTTCAAGATAGGTCTGTTGTAGCTGTAATTGCTCATAATAATATTGATTTAGCAATGCAAACCTCAATTACTTATGAGTATGGGGGGACAATAATGCTCTCTCCTGCAATCTCTTATATTAAATTTACCTCTATTAATTTTGATTATATTTTTAGAAATATTCCTACAGATATGACAATAACACAAGAGTTAGCAAGTTTTGCTAATTTTATGAATTTTAAAAAAATAGTTGTCTTGAGTAGTAATAGTCTTAATTCTGATAGTCTTACTAATATTTTTATTGAAAATGCTGTTAATAATAATTTAGAAATTATTTATGACTATAAATTTAAAAATAATCAAAAAGATTTTATTAAGATTTTAACTAATATATCTCCTAAAATCAATCATGAGATGGATTATGATGCTATATTTATTATGGATAACGAAGAAAATATTATTAATTTGATAAAAAATGCACGAAAATATGGTATATATGCTCCTTTTATCACTGCAACAATATTAAATCATAATAGATTACTTGAAGAAGGTGAAGAGTTAGATGGTACAATAATCACAAGTGTATATAATCCATTTATATTAAATCAAAAAATGCAATTATTTATAGAAAATTTTCAAAAAGAGTATAATCTATCTCCCAATAGTTGGTCTGCACAAGGCTATGATGCTATAATGCTTTTAGCTAAATCTATCAAAACTTCCGATACTCTTGACCCCTCTATGATTATACAACAGTTAAAATATATGCGTAATTTTAATAGTATATTTGGTAAATACTCTCTAAATTCTAAAGGTGATGTTATAGATAGAAAAATATTCTTTAAGATTATAAAGAATAAGAAGTTTAAATATTTTAATTTTAATTAAGGACAGTAATGATAAAAAAGATATTTTTAATATATCTATTCTCTACATATTTATTTGCAACAAAAGTTACAATATATTCAGAATGTAACTATCCACCATACTCCTATTGTGAAGATAATAATAGTGTAAAAGGTATTAGCATTGATATATATAAAGCTATCTTTTCTAAGTTAAAAGAGTACTCTTTAGAGGTAAAGGGTATTGATTTAGAAGAGGGACGAAAAAAAATGAAAAATAGCGAAATTTTAATCTTAGGTACAATGTCTTATCGTCCAAAAAGTAGACCATTTGTTGTTGATTATACAGAGCCTTTTATATATCAAGAAAAGAGTCTATTTTGCAATCTTGATATGCCAAAAGATTTAATATGGCCAAAAGATTTTTTTGGTTTAAAAATAGCAAAAATCAAAGGTCACTCTTTAGATACCGAATTTAAAAAAGCTATTGATAATGGTCAGATAAAATTAATAGAGGGAAATTTAAAATCTAACATAATGAATCTAATAGAAAAAAGAGTAGATTGTTATATTATTAGTAAAATATCTATGAAAGGAGAACTCTTAAAAATAACAAAGGAGTATGAAGATAACAATAAGAGTTTAGATAATATAAAAGATATACACAAAGTAAAACTAATTTCCAAAAGACCATACTATATTGGTTTTTCTAATTTCTATTTTCCTCAAAGAGAAGATTTAATCAAAAAGATAAATTTAGCAATAAAAGTAATGTATAACTCTAATGAGATAGATGATATTATAGATAAAAATTTAAAAAACTATTTAAATCCTTATAAGGTTAAAACAATTAATATTGCTATATTTAATTGGGGAAAGTTTATATCTAAAAATATAGAAGAGAATGGTGTATTAACAAATATCATCTCTATGGCATTTAAAAATAGAGGTATTAAAGTCAAATATCAATTTCACTCTCCAAGATATTCATATTTACTTACAAAATGGGGTAAAACTTGTGCCTCTATACCATGGTTTAAAACTGAAGATAGAGAACAATATATGTATTTCTCTAATAAGATAAAACCATCTAGTACAAGTTTATTATATATGAAATATAAATTTAAAAAAGATTTTGAATATACAAAATTAGATGATTTAAGAGATTATAAAATTGGTGGTTTAGCAGGATACTCTTATGAAAGTATCTTTTATAAAGAGAAACTTGATTATACATCTTATCGAGAATTAACAGATGCCATTCGAGCTTTAATATTGGGAGATATTGATATTGTTGTACATAATAAATATATTGTTATGGATGTAATAGAAAAAAACTTTCCAAAAGAGATTAATAGAGTAAAGGCTCATCCAAATAACTTTTTAGAAGAGAATAATTATGTTATTTTTTCAAAAAAGTGTAGTAACTCTTTAGAGATGTTAAAAGAGTTTAATATTGGATTTAAAAATATAAAAAATGATGGAACTATTAAAAAAATATTAGAAAAATATGATATGAGTGAAGAGATTTTTTATGATTATAAGTTTAAAAGTAAGTGATGGCTACAGCTTTATAAAAAGCTATAGCTAAAGCACTAGTTTCAAGTATTTTAAAGAAAGTCAATTCATATTAATCTTTAATTTTAATAAAAATATCTTAAAAAAGAGTATTATCCTTTTCATCAATTATTAACTCCTCTTTTGGCTCTTCCTCTTTTGGACATTTAGCAATACTTACAACCTTATCACCTTTATCAACATTAACAATGGTAACACCACTTGTATTTCGCCCTGCTTTTCTAATTGTCTGCATATCTACTCTAATCATCTTTCCAATACTAGTAAGTGCCATTAAATCTTGATTCTCATCTACAAGAACATTACCAATAACTTTTTGACCTGTTCTATTTGATAGTTTCATAGATATAACACCACTTCCTGCACGGTTTGTAAGTCTATAAGCCTCTACTTCTGTTCGTTTCCCTATCCCTTTTTCACTTACAGTTAAAAGCTCTTGAGTCTCATTTTCAATTACATCAGCATCAATTACAACATCATCATCTGTTTTAAACTTAATACCTCTTACACCTCTTGTGCTTCGTCCTTGATTTCTTGTTTTATCTATATCAAATCTAATTACTTGACCATTTGCTGTAAATATCATAAGATATTTTGTTGTAGAAAATGTTATTTCTGCTGTTACAATCTCATCATCTTCATCAAGAACAATAGCTCTAACACCATTAACTCTAATATTATTAAACTCATTTAATGCTGTTCTTTTTACAATACCATTTTTAGTAAAAAAGACCATAGATTTACTCTCATCAAAATTATCTGTTGGAATAATTGCCATAATCTTCTCATCAGCTTTTAGATTAATAAGATTTACAACTGCCTTACCTTTTGCAATTCTGCTTCCCTCTGGAATTCTATATACTTTAAGCCAATATAATTGCCCTAAATTTGTTACAAACATTAGCGTATCATGAGTATTTGAGATAAAGAAACTCTCTATAAAATCATCATCATAAGTAGTAACT
>Ga0256826_1001223_pt1 | contig 15984 bp, 16 predicted proteins | sample CV79metaG_FD_185975 | JGI IMG/M metagenome (GOLD analysis project Ga0256826, IMG submission 185975) | Hydrothermal vent microbial communities from East Pacific Rise, Pacific Ocean - CV79 | ecosystem: Environmental > Aquatic > Marine > Hydrothermal vents | place: Pacific Ocean: East Pacific Rise...
CACTCTTGGATCTCTTTGATGTTATAGATGGATGGAACAAGCAAAAACTAGAAAGTATCAACATCTCATTAGTAGATCTTACTCTCATGAAAAACCATATTGAAGATTTGGAGTTAGAGCTATTTGGAATAGAGGAGTCATCATGAAAGATGAAACAATGGAGCGAGAGACAGAAGTACTTGAATTCAACCCCGATACAGGAGAGATTCTTGTATCTGCTAACAAAGGAGATTTCTCTCAGTTGCAGCAAACGAAAATTAAGGCTCTCAAACTACTAAGTCAGAAAGACTTTGTCATGATAAATGGTACTTGGGAAGCCAAGAGAGATGGTTTACTTAAGATACTCACATCACTTCCTATCTCATACTCTTGGAAACTCAAAGATAGAGAACTTAACAAAGAGTTTGCTCAAATAGTGGGGACATTAACTGTAGAAAATGGAACTATTACAAGGTCTGCTGACTCTATGGGGATATGTGAGTTCTCAGAGCTCAAAGGTAATGGAGGTATACACTTCATGAATGCTAGAGCAGAGACTAGAGCACTTAAGAGAGCTATTGAAACACTGTTTGGAAGTGTCATTAACTTCTATGTACTGAACTACTTACGGTAACTAACACAAAGTCGAGTATTTGGTACTAAACCTATTACTCCAATAACAGCACGACAAATATGCTGCACAACAACAAGGAAAAAACATGTATAACAAAATAGTTTTAGTTGGAAACCTCACAAGGGATATAGAGATGAGATTTTCACAGAGTGGTATGGCAATAGCAAAAACAGCAATCGCAACAAGTAGAAAATTCAAATCAAATACAGGTGAACAAAAAGAAGAGGTCTGCTTTATAGATATAACATTCTTTGGCAGAAGTGCTGAAGTAGCTAACCAATACATCAGAAAAGGTTCCAAGATACTAGTGGATGGTAAACTAGTTCTAGATCAGTGGAGTGACCAAAATGGACAGCGAAGATCTAAGCATAGTGTTACAGTAGATTTGATGCAGATGCTAGATACTAAAGGAACTATTACGGACACACACAGCCAACAACAGAATATAGAGAAGAGGAATGTCAATCCTAACTATAGTGATGTTCCATCTATAGACATCAATGAGGAGGATATGCCTTTTTAAGTAACTTTACGATAGAAAAAGATCCTTAGCTATTAAATTTATATTTAATCTTGATATACTATCTTTTATAGATATTTAGAAGGTAAGACACACATGAATAATGACAGCAAATTAATAGTACAAGATAAAAGCTCTTTTGATAAGCAGTTCTCAAAAAGCTCTTTTGATGTTGAGGAAATTGATAGTTTTGATTGCTCAGCAGGTGATATAGTCCTATTTACTGGCTCAATTATTGATAAGTCAGAGATAGCCTATAGACAACTTACAAATAGTGTAGGACAATACTTTACAATTATTCCAGATTCTATGGATGAGTCTAATGTAGATATATTTTGGAAAACAAATTCTATAGTTATTAAAGAGAGTTTTGCTAATGAAGTGTTATCTCACGAAAAACTTGAATCATTTATGAATATTTTAAAAAGCATTGAAAATTTTGTTTCTATGGATGTTGAAAAATATTTACAAAGTAATACCTCTCAATATACTGATTTTAATCAGTATCGTCCAGTTAATATGCCTGAGTATAAAGCGGAAGATAGTTTCCTTGGCGAGTTAGCATCTGGTTTTAGGAGTGCCTCTAAACTTGAGACTATCTATAAGCTAAAATATACTCCAAAAGATAAAAAGGGTACAAAAGCTGTCATTGCTAGATTTAGCACTAAAAGTGATGATGAATCGTGTAGACTGTTGAGTATCGCTAATATAAATAGTGAAGAAGAACTTATAGCGTTTTATGCTCAAAACAGAGAAGAGATAGAAAGTTTTATGATCTCTGATCAAAAAGAGACAGTTATAACCTTTGAAAACCAAGAAGTAGTTTTAACAAATATTAGTAATGAAATTGGTAATAGCATATATGTAGTTGTCTCATATGATGATAAAAAAGCTATGGCACTATTTGAAGATGATAAATTAGTGGATATAGCAGGTATTAATGATTTTTTCTTGATTAAAAATTATGCTACTCAAAACATTATGCCAAGCAGTTTAGTAACCTATAAAAAATTTATTAATAGTATCAAAGCATTTGATTTTAGTGAAAAATTTCAAGATGATTTTGCAAGAATTGTCAATACCAGTAAAAATGCTTTTTTAATTCAGCAACTTAAAAATCTTCCAAATGCTTCAGCAGAAATGTTACAAATGTTTTATAGTTACTTACTAGATAAAAAAGGTAATGAACAAGAGCCTCAAAACCAACTCTCTAGTCTACTTAGAGTTATTGATACAACTCAAGACCTAGACTCTTTACCTGAAAAGTTTATTATCAATTTTTATTTTTACATACGAAACACCATTCTTAAAAATAACAAAGAGTTTTTACAACAGTTTGATGAATACCAAGAACAAACTAAACTAAACCTAGATATTTTAGAAGAGATTGAAGAGTGTATTGGTACTGTAGATTATGAAGATATAGATAGTGAAATAGTACATGAGACACGTAGCTATAATCTAAACTATTTAGATTACTTAAAAAGTAAAATGCGAGAACAAGGCTGTCTAAAATATTTAGATAAAGTTGCTGAAATAATTTCAGATATAAATGCACATGAAATTGAGTATGAAGAATTAAGTACATACGATAAGCCTACATCACTTAGTCAAGAGTTGTCTTCAGGTGAAACTTTAGTTATACGAGAGAGTTTATCTCAAAGAGTAGCGGAGCACTTAACATACATACATAAGTTTTTAACTGCACCAACACAACTAGAAACTGAGATGGCAAATAAATTAGATGAACAATTAATTTTAGATTTATTAACTATGTGGTCGATACAATCGATAGCAAATGAAGAAACTACCCTCTCAATGGCAAAGTCTTTTATACAGAAAAACTACCTAAGTGGTGTTGCAAGTGAAGAAAAACTACAATGGAGAAGTGCTGTTTGTAATGTTATATATAAGCTTTACAAAAAGCATATAGAGTATGATAAATTTTCAAATCTGATACAGACAATAAATCTAGAAGAGTTTGATACAGATTTAGTAACAGGGTTTAATCTAGAAAAGGAGAATAAACATAGTTTTATATCTAAGGTATCTTATAGTTTAGAGGATTTTATCTCGACTAAAGCATCAGGTGATAAGTTTAATAAATTTTTTAAAACAAAAAATGATGTTTATATAGTTGCAATTATAGAAAAGTTATTTGGTAAAGATAGAACTCTAGTACACCTCTTAGATGCAGGTACTAAAGAGATTACAGATAAAGATGAATTCATAGATATAAAACAGTTACTATGTAAAGGTAGAGTTTCACAGAGTAAGGGTGCTGATGAATTATGTTTAAAATTTTTCAAAGGAATTAAGAATGTTTAAAGAAGGTAGTAAGGTTGGTGAGTTTTATTTAGAGAACACTATCTTAGGGTTTAGGAGTAATAACTCTGAAGAGATTAAAAATATTGTATATTTCATTGTTACTTCTAATAGTCAAGTAATCTATATTGGACTAACAGAAGTCACTATAGCAGAAAGAATTGAGCATATTGTTAAACCAAGACTGGGGAATGATACATATATTAAACTAAAACCTTTACTTGAAGATTATTTAAATAAAAAGCAAACTATATATTTATATGCTAGCCATTATGATGTAAATAGTACAGAATTAAAATCATATAGAGAAATGTTTAAGAATAAATATAGTCCTTCATATAATGAACTATATGGGTACTAATTTAACATGAAATACGGCTTCTTAATTCATCTAACATATCAAGTTATAAAAAAATACAATATTGAAGATTTTTTTTCAGTAGATGATTTATATCCAAAAGTTGTAGAAGAGTTAGAAAATTTTCCATTATTGAATAAATATTCGAATAAAGGAAAAAACGAAATTCCTTTAACTTTAAAAACTAAATCAAAATATGGAAATTGGATAAATCTTCATGTATCTACTAAGAAGCAATTTTGGTTTATTAAGCAGAAAGATACATTTAAATTTGATAATAAATTAATTCCCCTGTTAGATGAAGATATTCAAAACTTATTAGCAAATTTTGATAATAAATTAAATCAGTTATTTTTATCAAATCATTTACAAGAATGTTTAGATGTATTATTTGAATTATTAAGTTTGCAACAATGTTTTTTTGGGTTTAGGTGTATTCAGGTGTCTGATTCTTATACTAATATAGGTTTCGTGTATGATCACTTAGGTGAACATACAAAATCTATATTATTCCATAAAAAGTCACTAAAAATAAAAGATAATATTTTAGGCGAAGGGCATCTTAATACAGCAATGTCCTATACTTATATAGCTAATAAATATAGCGATTTAGGAGACTATACAGAAGCACTAAAGTTTAATAAAAAAGCATTAGAAATAAGAGAGCATATTTTAGGGAAAGAGCATGTTAACACTGCAACATCTTATAATAACATTGCTGTAATTTATAGCAATTTAGGAGACTATACAGAAGCATTAAAACTTAATAAGAAAGCATTAGAGATCTATGAAAGTATTCTAGGAAATGAGCATGTTGATACAGCAACATCCTATAATAATATTGCTCTAACTTATAGCAAATTAGGAAACTATACAGAAGCACTAAAATTTAATAAAAAAGCCTTAGAGATAAGAGAGAGTGTTTTAGGGAAAGAACATGTTGACACTGCAACATCTTATAATAACATTGCTGTAATTTATAGGGATTTAGGAGACTATACAGAAGCATTAAAACTTAATAAGAAAGCATTAGAGATCTATGAAAGTATTCTAGGAAATGAGCATGTTGATACAGCAATATCCTATGAGAATATTGCTCTAACTTATATCAAATTAGGAAACTATACAGAAGCACTAAAGTTTAATAAAAAAGCATTAGAAATAAGAGAGCATATTTTAGGGAAAGAGCATGTTGACACTGCAACATCTTATAATAACATTGCTCTAACTTATAGCAAATTAGGAAACTGTACAGAAGCACTAAAATTTAATAAAAAAGCCGTAGAGATAAGAGAGAGTGTTTTAGGGAAAGAGCATGTTGATACAGTAATGTCCTATACTAATATAGCTAGTAATTATAGCGATTTAGGAGACTATACAGAAGCATTAAAACTTAATAAGAAAGCATTAGAGATCTATGAAAGTATTCTAGGAAATGAGCATGTTGATACAGCAACATCCTATAATAATATTGCTCTAACTTATAGCAAATTAGGAGACTATACAGAAGCACTAAAGTTTAATAAAAAAGCCTTAGAGATAAGAGAGCATATTTTAGGGAAAGAGCATGTTGACACTGCAACATCTTATAATAACATTGCAGTAACTTATATCAAATTAGGAGACTATACAGAAGCACTAAAGTTTAATAAAAAAGCTCTAAAAATTAAAGAGATTGTTTTAGGAAAAGAGCATGTTGATACAGCAACATCCTATAATAATATTGCGCTAACTTATATAAATTTAAAAAATTACAAAGAGTCTTACCAAGCTTTAAAAAAATCTCTTACTATAAAAAAAGATTTACTAAACAAGATTTCTAAATCATTTGATAAGTCATTAACCACAAGTTTTTCTAAAACACAAGATAGAGATAGTTCAATGTTGACTTTTTTTGAAGTATCAAATCATTACTTAAAAGAGTTAGATAAATATGAAAAAGTAACTATAGTAAAAGAGACCTATAACATATGGCTAAACCACAAAGGAAATACCCAAGACAACGAAGCTTTACTTTCAGTACTTTCTTCTAGTACTGATGATAAAAGTGTTTTAAAACAGATAGAGTTACTAAAAAGTAAAAAGTACTACTTAGCAAAACTACTACAAGAGCAGACATCACAAGAAACTAGACCTCTCATAGAGAGTGTTAAGAGTGAGATATCAGAATTAGAAATATACTTAGCCGAGCATATAAATAAATTTAAAGAAGAACAAGAACTTTCAAAACTCTTGTCAAATGAAATTTCTAATTACCTCTCTAGTAATAGCGTATTTATTGATTTTGCATATGGAAAAAAAAATATTTACATTTTTATAATTCATAATAATGAGACTATAGATTTCATAGAAATAAGCAGTGAAGACACTACTTCCATAAATGAAAATATTTTAAATTTTAGAAATAATATAGATGAAACTATAGCTAAAATGAATAATAAGAATATTCCTATCACTAAAGAAGTAGTTATAAATAAAAAGCTAGAAGTGCAGGATATATTAAACAAGCTTTATAGTGTTATTATGGGAAAATACCTAAATAAATATATAGATAACTATCAAAAACTTATCATCTCTCAAGATGGCTTACTCAATCAACTTCCATTTGAATCACTTTATGATGGAGAAGAGTATTTACTTCATAAAAAGAATATAACTTATATTGCTTCAGGAAAAGAGTTCATTCGTCTAAATCGTTTTGGTAGTTACACAGATGAGAATATGGATATTACTGTATTTGCTAATCCTGACTATGGATACAATGGAATTTCATCAGAAGAAAAAAATAATAAAAACCTTAATGACTTTAGAACTATGAGAGCTTTAGATGCTTTTGGAAAGTGTGACCCCTTACCAAAAACTCAAGATGAGGCAAAAGCGATTAAAGATGTATACCAAGAATCTCATCTTTATACTGAAATAAATGCAGATGAAAATAATTTAAAAACTCTCAAAAACTCTAAAATCCTTCATATAGCAACTCATGGAATGGTTGTAGAGAACAAAGATGAAAAAGAGCCACTTCTTAAATGTGCATTAGCGCTAACTAGTTATAACACTTCTATTGATAAAAAGGAAGACTACGGTATTTTTACAGGGCTAAAGATAGCTGCACTTGACTTAAAAGCCACAGATTTAGTTGTTCTTTCAGCTTGCGAGAGTGCAAAAGGAGTCTATGATGACGTTTATGGTGTTTCAAGCTTGAGTCGTGCGTTTATGATGGCCGGAGTAAATGCTACCATAGCGAGTCTATGGGAGGCAAATGATGTGATGGCACAACAGTTCTTTACAAAGTACTACTTAAAACTTCAAGAACAATCAGATTATGCTAAAACTTTTAAAGAAACTCAACTAGAAATATTTAAAGAGTACAAACAAGAAGATCTAGAACATCCTCTTTTTTGGGCTTGCTTTTGTTTCTTTGGGTTAAATTAATCTAACCATTTATTAGCTTCATATTTGATTTGCTCTTCATTCCCATGATTAAAAAATTTGTTTTCTTACTGCTAATATAGGTACTAATGAGTTGTATGTTTGAAATTCTTAATAAGTATAAAAGAATAAAAACTTTATACTTGAAAAGATATATATTATTTAAAGGTTTAAACATGGCAAAAGTGTATGAAACAGAAGATACGGTAGTTTATAGAAATGAAGATAGAGATACATGGATTAAAAATAAGAATACAAATGAGAGAACTTATATTCCTTCAGGTAGTGAAGATTCAGTAGGTACTTTTGACAGTAAACGACAAATTCATAAGACCAAGAATAATAAAAAATCATAATATGAATTTTACATTAGATGCAAAAAGCAATCATTTAAATTATTCGAGAAAGTATCTACCTATAATGAATGATATTAAGAAAAATAATATTTTATTACATTTGAAGACCGCTAATAATATTCAAGATAATGTATTAAAAGATAAGACCGTAGAGATAGATGGTTGTGCTGATATCACAAAAATATTAAATATTAAATCTGATTTACCATGTAAAAAAGTTTATATTAAGAGTATAACTTTAGAACTTGAATGCAGGTAGTGTAATGTATTTAAAATATTTATATTTGCTAAAATGAAATACGGCTTCCTAATTCATCTAACATATCAAGTTATAAAAAAATACAATATTGAAGATTTTTTTTCAGTAGATGATTTATATCCAAAAGTTGTAGAAGAGTTAGAAAATTTTCCATTATTGAATAAATATTCGAATAAAGGAAAAAACGAAATTCCTTTAACTTTAAAAACTAAATCAAAATATGGAAATTGGATAAATCTTCATGTATCTACTAAGAAGCAATTTTGGTTTATTAAACAGAATGATACATTTAAGTTTGATAATACATTAATCCCACTGTTAGATGAAGATATTCAAAACTTATTAGCAAAATTTGATAAAAAATTAAATCAGTTATATTTGTCAAATCATTTAGAAGAATGTTTAGAATTATTATTTGAACTAATAAGTTTGCAACAATGTTTTTTAGGTATTGAACATGTAGATACTGCTCTATCGTATAGTAATATAGCATCAGTATATTGGGATTTAGGAAATTATCCTCAAGCTTTAGAGTTTAATGAAAAAGCTTTGAAAATACGTGAAAACATTTTAGGTACGGAACATGTAGATACTGCTCTATCGTATAGTAATATAGCATCAGTATATTGGGATTTAGGAAATTATCCTCAAGCTTTAGAGTTTAATGAAAAAGCTTTAAAAATACGTGAAAACATTTTAGGTACGGAACATGTAGATACTGCTCTATCCTACAATAATATTGCAAATATATACTCTTCTTTAGGAGATCATTCTCAAGCATTAGAGTTTAGTAAAAAATCTTTAAAAGTATATGAAGAAATCTTAGGTAGAGAACATGTGGGTACTTCTACAATATACAATGATATTGCACTTATCTATAGTTCTTTAGGAGATTATTCTCAAGCACTACAATTTATTAGAAAAGCCTTAAAAATTAGAGAGAAAGTTTTAGGTGATAACCATGTAACTACAGCAATATCTTATAATAATATTGCAAATATATACTCTTTTTTAGGAGATTATTCTCAAGCTTTAGAGTTTAGTAAAAAAGCTTTAAAAATAGATGAAGAAGTTTTAGGTAGAGAAAATGTGGATACAGCTATCTCTTATAACAATATTGCACTTATCTATAATGATTTAGGAGATTATTCTCAATCACTGAAATTTATTAAAAAAGCTTTAAAAGTATATGAAGAAGTTTTAGGTACTAAACATATGGATACTGCTACATCCTACAATAATATGGCAGAAATATACTCTTCTTTAGAAAATTATTCTCAAGCTTTAGAGTTTTCTAAAAAAGCTTTAAAAATTAGAGAAGAAATTTTAGGTAAAAAGCATGTAGAGACTGCTGTGGCCTACAATAGTATTGGAAAAATATATGGAATTTTAGGAAATTATTCTCAAGCACTAAAATTTATTAAAAAAGCTTTAAAAATTAGAGAAGAAGTTTTAGGTATAAAACATATCGAGACTAGTAAATCCTACAATGAAATTGCACTTATTTATACTGATTTAGGAGATTATAAAACTACTTTAGTATTTGACAAAAAAGTTTTAAGAATAATTGAGGAGGTTGTAGGTAAGAATCATCCTGATACAGCCACATCTTATAACAATATCGCTGATACATATTTGAGGATAGGAGATCATGAAAGAGCTTTGAAATTTCATAAAAAAGCTTTAAAAATAAGAAAAAATGTACTAGGTACAGAGCATGTTAATTATGCATTTTCTTGTCATCATCTTTCAATAGTTTATAATGATTTAGGGAATTACAAGAAAGCTTTAGAGTTTATCAAAGAAGCCATTAGAATACGAAAGAATATATTAGGTGAAAATAATATGCTAACAGCATTTTCCTATAATATTGCTTCAGGAATTCATGGCAATATAGGAGATTACAAAACTGCTTTTAAATTTCAGAAACAAGCTGTACAAATAGTTGAAGAAGTCTTTGGCAATAATCACCCTAGTACAGCTTCATTTTATAATAATATTTCAGATATATATAGTAATTTAGAAGATTATTCTCAAGCACTAGAGTTTAGTAAAAAAGCTTTAAAAATAAGAGAAGAGATTTTAGGTATGGGACATGTAAATACAGCAAACTCTTATAATAATATTTCAAATATATATAGTAATTTAGGAGATTATTCTCAAGCACTAGAGTTTAGTAAAAAAGCTTTAAAAATACTTGAGGATATTTTAGGTGTTCAAAATGTAGACATAGGAGTACTATGCATTAATATTTCAAATATATATACCGATTTAGGAGATTATAAACAGAGTTTATTTTTTTTACATAAAGGACTTAGAATACATAGGTCTCTTTCAATGCAAAGTATTTATTTAGATAAACATGAAATAAATTTATATTTAAAGCATCTTAGACTAAATCAATATATATTATCATTATTATTTATTACAGAACAATATGTAAAAGAACAAAATAAGCCTGAACAAGTAATAGCAATTACTAAAACCTATAATACATGGCTCAACTATAACGGTTCCATACAAGATGAAGAAGCCTTGCTATCTATTATGTCTTCGCTTACGACAGATGAGAAATTACTTTTTAAAATAGAAACTTTAAAAAGTAAGAAGTACTATCTAGCAAAACTCTTACAAAATCAAACTTCAAAAGATGATCAGGAAATTATAGATAAGGTTAAAAAAAATATTTCAGATATTGAAGTATTTTTGGCTAAACATATACAAAAGTTTAAAGAGGAACAAGAACTCTCAGAACTCTATGTTAATGAAATATCTAGTAATTTATCTCAAAATTCTATGTTTATAGACTTTGTTTATGGAGAAGATAATATCTATATATTTGTAATTCATCATGATGAGACTATAAACTTAATAGAAGTCAGCAATGAAGACACTCTTCTCATAAATGAAAATATTTTAAATTTTAGAACAAATTTAGATGAAACGATATCTACTCTTAATAAAATGACAAAAAAGTCATTTATAAATAAAAAAACAGAAGTAAATAAAATACTAAACAATCTTTATGATGTTTTAATAGAGAAGTATTTAAAAGAGCATGTAGACAACTACCAAAAACTTATCATCTCCCAAGATGGGTTACTAAACCAACTTCCATTTGAAGCACTCTATGATGGAGAGGAATATCTACTCCATCAAAAAGATATAACTTACATAGCTTCTGGAAAAGAGTTCATCCGTTTACATCGCTTTGGAAGTTCTACAGATGAAGATATCTCTATAACTGTATTTGCTAATCCTGCATATGATAGTAAAGAAGTTCCTTTGGTAGAAAAAGATGATGATGATATAGGTGACTTTAGAACTATGAGAGCATTAGATGCTTTTGGAAAGTGTGACCCACTGCCAAATACTCAAGAAGAGGCAAAAGCTATTAAGTCTGTGTACTCTTCATCTAGCCTTTATACTAAAGTAGAAGCAGATGAAAACAGCTTAAAAAGTATCAAAAACTCTAAAATTCTTCATATAGCAACACATGGTATGGTCGCAGAAAACAAAGATGAAAAAGAGCCACTTCTTAAATGTGCATTGGCACTTACTGGTTATAACACCTCTGTTGAGAAAAAAGGGGAGTATGGTATCTTTACTGGACTAAAAATAGCAGCACTTGATTTAAAGACTACTGACTTAGTAGTACTCTCAGCTTGTGAGAGTGCAAAAGGCTCAAGTGATGAAGTATATGGTGTTTCAAGTCTGAGTCGTGCATTTATGATGGCAGGAGCAAATGCAACCATAGCGAGCTTATGGGAAGCAAATGATGTTATGGCGCAACAGTTTTTTACAAGATACTATACCAAACTTCAAACACAAAGAAAGTATGCTAAGGTGTTTAAAGAAACTCAATTAGAAATATTAGCTAATTACAAAGAGAGAGATCTAGACCACCCGCTTTTTTGGGCATGTTTCTGTTTCTTTGGAGTCAAGTAACTTAAAGCCTTTTTTTAACACTTTTCTAAAGCTGAGCGAATAATACGCTCAGTTTCAATTTTTGGAATTGCTGGTACATCCGACAGTTCATTAAGATTAATAATTAACCTCAAAATAATAAATACTTTTTTCATTTTACACCTTTAAATTTTGTATATAAATTTGTTAACAGGTGCTACTCAAGCTTTTCATTATTTCAAATTGTAAATTTACTTCCAAAAATCCTTTTACTCATTCATATATAAAATGTAACGAGAGTTGATGGTGCCAAACTGGCTAATAGGTATTTATAAATAAAAGGACTAAGTTATGAGAACATTTAAAGAAAAATCAGTAATAGTAAAAGAGGCTGTAGAGATAATAAGTGGAGAGGAACTTCAGTATAAGTCGTTAGATCAGCAAGTATTTAGTGTTGGTGGCATTACAATCTTCATGGAAGATGATCATTATAAAGTTAACTACAAAGAGATAGAACTAGAACTATTTAAGATAAATGATTTACTACACTTTGTACTAGTACATACAACTCAACAAGATGGTTTATATAGACTTCAAGATAGATGTTTGAACTTAAGCCAGATGGAACCTTGGGATCAAAAACACATTTCAAGACTTTGTCATTTTGAGATGTGGGGAACTAACAACGTAATTTTATATAGAAATATTTTGTTTGCAGGTAATCGTCCTTCAGTGGTAAGTGAATCATTTGGAGTTAATATAAAGCTCGTTAAAAACCTCCGTAATATTAACCGAAAAGCAATTATTACTAGTGTTATTACAGAGCTTATGACAAATAAGCATAAAATGTTGTCTGCTGCATAAAAAATATTTAATTATGTAAATTTTCTTCCACTTCTTCAATACTTCTTTCATATATAGAGTAAGAAGACAAAAGGAAGAAGAGATGAAAAATCATACACAAACAATTAGAGTAAGTAAGGTAGAAGAAAAAGAGTTATACATCAATAGTGTTTGGGAAGTACTTTCTAAAGCATATGAAGGTGTTAAAGGTGGTCTCTTTTTTAGTTCAAAAAAAGAGTTAATAACTTCTACAGTTTTATGGCAAGTTATTTTACATAAGAATAAAGTTGTTGGTGTAACTATTTACAAAGCAAAACATGGTTTAAAGCTTGTTGCACTTGCTATTGATAACAAAATGAAAGAGATTGCAAAATCTGCATTAAGCAAAGTAATTAGAGCAGATTTTAAAAAATGTTGGATGGAGCTTTCTGAAGCTGCTGAAAGATTTGTGATGAAACTAGGTGGAGATAAATATATTTTACCAAATCATTTAGTTTCTGCTGTCATCAATAAAGAAGTTGGACTAGTGAGCGATGGAATCCATTATGTGAGAAATATAATGGGTGAAGAAAAAGAAAAAGTACTTTTAGGAACTGTAAAAATTGCATTTTAGAGAAGTAGATGTAAAAAAACTTCCTATTTATATAATTTTGATTCATATATAGGATGTAAGAGAAATTATTGTTGCCTTTGAGGCCAAAGAAGAAAGAAAAAAAAGGATTTGAAATGAGTGTAACTGTATATATAAACCATAGAAATGAAAGAGCTAGAGTGCATGAAGATGACTGTAGTCGTTTACATCAAAAAGGAGGAGGTGGCAAAACAGGAGAGTATAGATATTTTGATGATTATGATGATGCTTGGGAATGGATGAATGATAACTTAGAAGATTATGACTGTGGTGATTGTAATTATTGCAATCCAGAAGATTACTAAAGGAAAATAAAATGAAATTTATACAAAAACAAAACTATACACAATGTTATGCTCGTAGCCCTTTTTGCTGTGGAAAACCTATGAGTCCTACGGGTGGAAATGCTTGGTGGTGCTCAATATGTAACTGTACTATTGAGTTTAGTTGAGTACTTATGAAAACAATATATGTGACTGACAGAAGTGCTTTTTTAACAAGGTTCGGTCATTTTCCATGGATGGATATACAGGAGTCAAATTTAAATCCTACCATGAATGAAACAATTTGTTTTATAGGTTCGATAATTGATAAAAGTGAACTATATTACAGAAAATTATTAAATATTGAAACACAATATATTACACTTGTTTTGAATGAGAAATCGAAAAAAGATATAGATACTTTTTGGATTAACAATAGTGAAATAATGAATATACTCGAATTTAGAGATAAGTACTGTAATAAAAGTTCATGATTTCAATAAGTTGATTCATATATGTAATGCAGCACATTAGAAGTTGCCTGAGATGGCTTTTAAATCTCTCTAAATCAAGAGAGTCAGTAAATAAAAAGGATCAAAAATGGATATTTTAGAAATAGCAGAAGAAGCATACTACGAAAGAGAACAAGAGAGACGAGAAGAGGAAGCACAGCATGAAAAAGATGAGTACAGAGAAGAAAGAGATTGTGGCATCTGTGATATTGCTGAAGATGTTGTTGATTACTTTAGAAACTAACGAAGGATGAAAAAATGAAAAAAATATTTGTAAAATTTACAGTAGATTATAACGAGAGAGGTTGTAGATACTGTGGTTCTGGAAATGTGTCTCAGAGTGGAGATGGGCTATTTTGTTGGGACTGTAGATCATACCAGTAAAAATTAAACTTATAGAGGAGCTTATATGAAAAAGTTTACTATCGCGACACTAGTTCTATCTACACTTCTATCCGCATCCTCATGGGTAAATAGTTCTCAAGATGTTTTATCTCCAACTTCACCTGTTGGGTTAACCACTAAAGATGTCACTATTTATGTTTATGATAGAAAAGCACTTTCCATTAAAAACCAAGACCCAGATACTATTAGAGAAAACTTAAGAATAGATATCTGCAAACTTGGCTCTTTTACAGATGAACACTACTTTAACTTTGTGTATCTTTATAATGATGGCTCTCTGCAAGTGACTATTCAATGCCATTAAATTATAAAATATACCCATCAACACTTAGACAATTAACTAAAGTGTCTAGAACTGTGCACATACAAACTAATCTAAATACTCTAAACAGTATCTATAGTGTTTTAGAGAAGTCTTATATGTGTTATAGCATCAATCATAAACGTCTACATATCATTCATCCAAACTTTATAGCAACTCTAAATATCGAGGATATGACACTTAAAGTCTCTTCGAGTAATTTAAAAAACTGTTATCTCTATATAAATCAAATTATGCGATGGGACTGCTTAGAAACATGTAGCTTTCCAACTAACTCCATATTATTACAGAATCTAAACTAAAGGCTTACCATGAATACAAATAATTTAATGCATATCAACTCACCAGCACTTACTAGACTAGACGCAATCTATGAGTATCAAAGAGTTTTTATAAACGATAAGATAGGTACAGTTAATCAAGATACTTTTAAAACTGCACGACATAAAACTCTAAAACTACAGTTTGAAAATATAGAGGATATTTGGAACTCTTTAGAGTCAGGGTTTCAACTCTATAGTATCAGTAAGTATAAAGCGATGATTATAGAAGATGATTTTATAGCTTCACTAGATTGGCATTATACTTCTACTCATACCGGAATTATGTTAAGTGTTTCATCATCTAGTATAAAAGAGTGTTGGAGTTATATTAAAAAGATTAGTAGTCATCTTCAAGAGTTTATCATAACTGATAAGAGTATCAACTACAGTATTTTGCAATATGACAACGGAACACTCAGCGATACAAACTATCAAGAGACTTTAGATGTAGATTTTAATCCTTTAGCTACTCCCTTTATAGAAGATGTAGATAAGTACATCGAGAACTTTTTAAATTCTAAAGCTCCTGTACTCATTCTTCAAGGTGAAGCTGGAACTGGTAAGACTACATTTGTGAAGTATCTTCTTAAAGCTATGCAGGAGAGAGTTCTAAAACATAGAGATGAGTTACGAGTTACTTATAGTTTTGATGAGAGTGTCTTTTACTCTAGTGACTTCTATAAGCAGTTAATATTTGATGATTATGATGTACAAGTATATGAAGATATAAATCAAGTACTTCACAAGAACCAAGAAGCAGAAATAAACCCTATAAATAAATTTCTCTCCATTACAGATGGTTTAGTCTCTAAATATAAAAAGATAATCATCACAACCAACATAGAGTCTAAACACCAACTTAACCCAGCCCTTTTAAGACCCGGAAGATGCTTCGATGTTATAGAGTTTAGGAAAC
>Ga0256826_1001224_pt1 | contig 15981 bp, 15 predicted proteins | sample CV79metaG_FD_185975 | JGI IMG/M metagenome (GOLD analysis project Ga0256826, IMG submission 185975) | Hydrothermal vent microbial communities from East Pacific Rise, Pacific Ocean - CV79 | ecosystem: Environmental > Aquatic > Marine > Hydrothermal vents | place: Pacific Ocean: East Pacific Rise...
GCTCTCACAGCTACTTCTTTCTTAGTTGTAACAGTTGTGAGTTTTGGTGCTTCTACTGTGTAGAAGTATGCTACTACTGCTACGAGTAGTAGTCCTAGGCTTACACCTAAAGGATTTTTAAACGAATTCATTATAGACTTCTCCCTGCTGCGCGTTGTGTGTATGAAAGAGCTGGTGCTGCTGCTGTTTTGGTAGTGAGGTTACTCTGGGCTGTGTTGTAGTCTACGGCTTTGAGTTTTGAGTTTTCATTTTGCGTGAGTCTTGTTGCTATGACATCTTCTACTATGTAGCTTATGTCATCGAAAGATAGTTCTGAAAGTATGGTAGTGTATGAGAGGTGAGAACCTAGAAGAGCTAGTGTGTCATCTGCTAGTGTTATGCCGTTTAGTGGGTTAGCATCTTCATCTAGAGACTGTACTAGCATGGAGATCTTTGTCACTTCTGGGTAGGCAGTAGCCCCACGACTTACACCGAGTAGGTCTTGAGTGTAGAGTGAGTTGTCTAGTGGAAGTGTTTCTACTTCACCTAGTTTAAACTCTCCTAGGTATACACTTAGAGGAAAAGTATCACATACTACTTCACCCTCCTCTCCAGTGTAGAGCTCTTCTGAGCCACACTCTACTCGTAAGCCTTCTATGGCACTAGCATCTACTATGCTAACTGTTCCAGACTTTGCGACTACACTAGTTACGGGAGTTGTCACAGAACTTGGTGCGGCTGTTGTCGAGCTCGAAGAGCTACTGCTACCGCCTCCTCCGCCACCACATGCACTAAGTACGAGAGTAGAAAAAACACCAACTGCTATAGAATAGAACATACTTTTACCATACATATTTTCACCTTTGTGTCTACAAATATCTACTTCAACTATACCATATATAGCATATAAACTCTCTTAAGTCTCACCTACCCTAAAAAGGGACTCAATAATGAGCTTAATTTAATATAATTTAATATATAATAAGAAAATTATTTATTTACAAAGGGTATTTACTACATGTTCAAAACACCTATTTTTATGGCACTCACTGTGCTACTTACATTTTCTGCCTGCTCAGTCAAAGAGTTTAAACGTTTCGACCATAACCAAGATGCAAACACTACAGTGACTAAGATTTCAAATGAGGACTATGCAAAAGAGCTTCGTTTTGAGTGGAAGATAGAAAAAGGAGATAGAATAGAAATATCTGCTTTTAACCAGTCTTCTAACTCAGGTGGACAGTTAAGCCAGCTACTAAACACTGCCGGTCAAAAAATCCAAACTACGAGAATAGGAGATGAAGGGCTCTTAATAGGTACAAGTGGAGAAGTAAACCTCCCATTAGTTGGAAATGTAAAAATAGCAGGGCTTACAGAGAGTGAAGCTTCTGAAAAACTCATAACTATTTACAAAAAATACCTCAGAAACCCTTACATATCTGTAAAGATCCTAAACCAGAGACTCTTTGTCATAGGTGAAGTAAAACGCCCTGGTGTCTTTCTAGTAAACCACGGGACTATGAACCTTTTTGAAGCCCTAGCTCTTAGTGGAGACCTAACAGACTACGCAAACCGCCAAAAAATAAGAATAATCCGTGGAGACATGAGACACACAGAAGTAAGAGAGATAGATCTCACAGACTTTAAGTCACTCTCTATGTCTAGTATGATACTGCGTCCAAATGACATAGTCTATGTAGAACCTCGTGATGACAGAGCAAGTATGGTCGGTTATGGAGAAGAGCAACCATGGGTAAATGTACTTAACGGCCTACTCTCACCTATAACAGCATCAGCAGTAATCTACGGAGTAGTAAAATAATGAACAACACCAAAAATAACCCAGATGAGATAAACTTAGGGGAAGTGTTTCAGATTTTACGTCGTTACACTCTCTCTATAGTCATCATTACCATTATAGCTACTACCTTAGCTATAGTAAAAGCATACTTTTCTACGAACATATACACAACGTCTGCGACAATAGAGATAAAAAGCGAACGCTATGGTCAGACTGACTTTATGAGTATGGCACTAGGCCAACAGAGTAACAATGTAGACAATGAGATAGAGATAATCCAATCTCGTTGGATAATACAACAAGCGCAAGAGCAACTAAACCTAAACACTCGCTACTTTACTACTAAACGTTTAAAAACTGTAGAGCTTTACAAAAACTCACCTTTTATAGCTAAAGCTGAGTACTTAAGTGAGAGAGTAAGTGGATCTTTTCATATGTATATGAAAAGTAATGACAGTTTTGTCCTAAGTCTCGAGCCTTCTCTTAAAGAAGTAGTAATTTATAAGCTAAAATCAATGCTTATGTCAGTGCCTAAAGAAGACGAACCTCTTTACTACAGTCAAGTACATAAGTTTGGAGAGAACATATCTACACCATGGTTTAACGTCTACATAGAAAAAGTTTTTCAACCTGAAAATGAAGAGTATAGTTTTTATGTACTAGCAGATGAAGATGTTACAGACATCATCGCTTTTGATCTCTCAGTAAATACTGTTTCTGAAATGGGTACCATACTATCAGTCTCATTCCAAGACAACATACCAACAAGAGCTAGAGAGATAGTAAATGCCATCTCACAAGCTTACCTACAGTCTGACTTAGACATGAAGTCCCAGAGTGCTAAAAAAACACTTAACTTTCTAGACACTCAGCTAGAAGCCATAAACAAAACACTTCAAAGCTCAGCTGCCTCACTTGAGAAGTACAAAGCTACCAACATAGTCATAGATGTCTCTTCAAAAGCACAAATAACAGCACAGAAACTAGCAGACTTAGAAGCTCAAAAATACGAAATAGACATTCAACTCGATGTTCTGCATAATACTTATGAATACATAAAAGTAAATGATGACTTAAGTGGAATAGACCTCGGAGACTCTATGAAGGGTGGTAGTGCTATAAACGCACTCATACAGCAGATGCAAGAAGCTAAGACTATGAGAAATGCACTTTTAGTAGACTACACTGAAATACATCCAGATGTTATAAAAATAAATGGAAAACTCAAGTCACTTAAAAATACTCTTATTACAAGTATAAAAAATACACTTAGCTCACTCCAAGAGAAGAAAACAACTCTCACACGTTTCATAAAAGAGAACTCAGCATCTCTAGAGTCTCTCCCACAACAAGAGCGAGAACTAGCACAAATAAACCGCAGCTTTTTGGTAAATGAAAAAATCTACTCTTACCTCCTCATGAAACGTGCAGAGACTGCCATAGTAGAGTCTTCAACTGTTTCTGAAACTCGCATAATAGACAAGGCTATTACTCCCTACTTACCTATAAAACCTAAACGCATGTTAATGGTAATAGTTGGCTTTATACTTGGTATGATCATAGGTATTGCTCTTGCGTTTTTACGTAACAGACTTAACAACACCATTCAAAACATAGAAGACATAGAGAACCACTCTGACATTAGCCTCTATGGTGCAGTACCGAACAAAGATAGTAAAAATGGTAAACAGCCATTTTTAGAGGCAATGAGAGTTATACGTACGAACTTAGAGTTTTTACCAGACAATGACAAAAAGTGTAAACTCGTAACTATTACCTCTTCCATCCCTACAGAGGGAAAAACGACTATAGCCACAGAACTAGCCAAAATAATATCTAGTTCACAAAAGAGAGTACTTCTAGTAGACTTAGATATGCGCCGTGCTCGTGTACATGAGAGAGTAGACATAGACAACACAGTAGGTATGTCGACACTACTCTCAGGGAACAATGTTATAAGTGAAGTGATTCAAAAGAGTGATGAAGATAACTTAAACATCATTACAGCAGGGCCTACACCTCCTAACCCTTCAGAGCTTTTAATGTCTAGTAATTTAAAAACTATTTTAGAGCAACTAGAAGAGCACTACGACTACATTATCTTAGATACTCCTCCTATTGGGCTAGTAACAGATGCTATGATGTTAATGAAGATGTCAGATATAAATCTGTTTGTATTTAGAGCAAAGTTCTCTAAACGCGACTTTATTAAGAACATTAACCGTTTTGTGAATGACCACAAGTTAAAAAACTCTGGAATCATTTTAAATGGTCTAGAGCTTAACAAAAAGTTCGGTTATGGTTATGGCTACGGTTATGGTTATGGTCAAGCTCACGACTACTACAAAGAGACTGAAGCTAGTAGCTAGAGTCTCTCGTTTAAAATCGCATTTTTTTCAAAGATATCTTTGAAATCTTGTGATTTAAAAACCTCTTCAAGTGCATCTAAGTACATAGCCTTATGTGCATCACTTCCTAGAAAATCAATCAAACCACTCTTTACTAGTTTCTGCCCTACTTCTTTTACCTCGTCTGTATAAAAACCTACTAAAGAGATTAGGTTTAGTTGGAAAAATACACCGATACTTTTGAGTCTTTTGTAGATCATAAAGTTGTCATGAAAGTAGTTGTAACGTTCGGGGTGTGCTAAAACTGGTTTGTAGCCTTGTCTTAGCATAAGCTCTATGCCTTCAAAGAGGTTTTTAGGAACTTCTCTTCGTGGGAGTTCAAAAAGCAGATAACCATCCCCAAATGTTAATATATCTTTTTTCTCTAACAACTCAATGAAGTGATCATCGAAGTAGTACTCACTAGCTACTTCTAGCTCTATGTCTATTTTTTCTTTTTTTAGTTCTTGTTTTAGAGTTTTTAGAGACTCTTTTATTGTTTGACTACTGTTTGGAAATCTATGAGACATTATGTGTGGTGTGGTGATGATTTTAGTGTAGCCAAGAGCCTTTAGTCTGCGAATGAGAGTAATGGACTCTTTTGTACTTTGTGAGCCATCATCAAGAGCTGGTAAGAGGTGTGAGTGTATATCTGTCTTTATGAAGTTATTTGCTCTTTTTCTATTTTTGTACTTTAGGATTGCGACTATAGAGAGTAATATAAGGACTACTATAACTCCTAGAGTGTAAATACTTTGATATTTTTCTCTATTTTCTACTTTTTGAGTAAGTGGTTCTTTTCGTAAGTACTTTTTTGACTCCTCTTTTGTTAAAAATCTATCTTCAGTATTTGACATAGTATTGCTTGCACTTGCTGTTGCTATGTAGAGAACAAGAATTGTCACAATTTTAAATATTATTAAAAGTCTCATATTTTTCCTATTTTAGTATTTCTATATGACATTATATTATTAATTCAAGCAAATTTCATTTGATTTTAGCTATTATCATAAAATATACTAATAAAGGGTAACTAATGTCTGTACTAGATAATGTTGATGCTGCAACAAACTTAGCAAAAAATAATGAACTTCAGCTTTTAGTCTTTCGAATAAATGACAAAGAAGACTCTGCATACTATGCAATCAATGTTTTTAAAACGAGAGAGGTTGTTGAGGCTAAGAACCATTTCTTAACACAAATTCCTTCTGCACATCCTCTTTTAGAGGGGACAATTATACTCCGTGGACTTCAAATACCAATACTTGACCTTCCGGCATGGTTAGGAACTACACTTACAAAAGAAGAGTTACAGAGATCTAATGTCTTAATATGTGACTTTAACGGTGTCATCATTGGTCTTAGAATAATGTCTGCGTTTAGAGTTATAAAAAAGAACTGGAATGAGATGCATGCACCTGATGCATATAGACTCAAAGATGATGGTGTAGTTATGAACGACACTAGGTTAGAAGATGGTAGTTTATGTCTTATACTTGACTATGAGAAGCTTCTAGCAGATGTTATACCTCAAGCTATGGTAGATGTAGCAGCAGATACTGCAAACCTTGCAGAAATAACTATACCTACAGCTCTTAAAAATGGAACTGTTCTTATAGCAGAAGACTCTAAAACAGCACAGAGACATCTCATAAACATCTTCAAAAATGCAAATATAAATATGCAACTTTTTGACAATGGGAAAAAGCTTGTAGATTTTGTAACATCACTTAATGAAAAAGCAAATCAGATTCCTGCAATTATTACAGATATAGAGATGCCAGAGATGTCAGGATTTACTGTTATTAAAACACTCAAAGCAAATCCTTTTACAAGAGACATCCCAATAATAGTAAACTCTTCTATGACAGGTGACAATAATAAACGTGAAGCAGAAGTACTAGGTGCAGACGGTTTCATAGACAAAACGAAAAGTCATAATGTCATTCCATTGATTGTTTCAGTGATGAAGTAGCAGCACTAGTTTTACACTCTCTACACACACTAGTTCCCAAGCTCCAGCTTGGAAACACACATTCCACACCTTATTGTATGTATTCCCAATGTGGACATTGGGAATGAGAAAAGAAGATATAGCATCTTCGTATTATAATACGAGAAAAGATATAAGAATTTGTATTGTAGTACGCAAGAAGAAGAGATAACGACGCAAAGGCGCCGTTATAAGAAGAACTAGTTATTAAAGAGTGAGATAAGTACACCGGCAGCAACTGCTGAACCGATAACTCCTGCCACATTTGGACCCATAGCATGCATTAGAAGCATGTTAGAGCGGTCATACTCCATACCAACCTTGTTAGATACACGAGCAGCCATTGGAACTGCTGATACACCAGCTGAACCGATTAATGGGTTAATCTTATGTCCTGGGAACATATTCATAATTTTAGCCATTAATACACCTGACGCTGTACCTACAGAGAATGCAATAATACCAAGAACCATAATAAACATAGTTTGTGGTACTAAGAACTGATCTGCTGCTAGTTTAGAACCAACACCCAGACCTAAGAAAATAGTTACTGTGTTGATAAGTGAGTTTTGAAGAGTGTCATTAAGACGCTCAACAACACCAGACTCTTTTAAGAAGTTACCAAACATAAACGCACCAATAAGAGGTGTAGACTCTGGAAGAACTAATATAGCAAGAGAAAGAACCATTACAGGGAAAACAAGTTTCTCTAAACGTGATACATGACGAAGAGTTGTCATCTTTATCTTACGCTCTGCATCTGTTGTTAATGCTCTCATAATTGGAGGTTGAATAATAGGAACCATAGCCATGTATGAATACGAAGCAACTGCAATAGCACCTAAAAGTTCAGGAGCAAGTTTAGTCGCAATAAAAATAGATGTTGGACCATCAGCACCACCAATAATAGAGATAGCTGATGCTTGCTGTAATGTAAAATCTGTTAGACCCATTTGAGAAAGTGCAACTGCACCAACAAGTGTTCCAAATATACCAAACTGAGCAGCACCACCAAGAAGTGCTGTTTTAGGGTTAGATAGAAGAGGACCAAAGTCCGTCATAGCACCAACACCCATAAAGATAATAATAGGAAACATCTCGTTAGAGAGTCCCATACTATAGATAACACCTAAGAAACCATCAGGTCCACCGATGTTTGCAACTGGGATATTAGCAAGTAATCCACCAAAAGCAATAGGTAGAAGAAGCAGAGGCTCAAAACCTCTAGCAATAGCTAACCAAAAAAGAAAAAATGTAAGTAAAATCATAAGAACTCGACCAAGTCCTTTATGAAAATCACTCATTTTTTCACCCTTAGCATTTAACTCATCAGGATTAGGAGAAATAAATGCAACAACACCTGTTGACTTTAAAAAACCAGTAATCATATGACTAAAAGACTGAGCCTTATAAGTCTCCTCTTTATGAGTTTGTAGTGGTGCATCAGTAGTTACATGCTCATTCGCCGATGCAGTTGTAAATGCTAAAAGCATAAACAGTGCAAGAAATTTAAGTACGATATTTTTCATTTTTGTTTATCCTAATACTGCTACTGTTTGACCTTCTACAACTTTATCATTTGTAGCGACGTTAATAGACTTGATTACTCCACCTTTTGGTGCAATAACATCAATTTCCATTTTCATAGATTCTAAAATAAGGATTACATCACCCTCATTTACACTTTGACCTGGATTAGCAACTATTTTCCAAACATTACCAGGAAGAAGTGCTTTAATCTCTATGTCACTCGCTGAAGTTGTTGGAGCTGAAGTTGCTGCTGACTCACCATTTACTGCTGTAACTTGGATATCTGCGTCACCTTCTGCAACTTGAACACTAAATTTTTCACCATTTACTACTACTGTATAATTTCCATTACCCATTGAACCATCTCCACAATCTTTTTTCATTTCTGATATTTTACGTACGTTTAACTCGCCTTTTCCAAGTAGAAATGCGATACCTTTTTCTTGACATGCAGCTGCAATGAAGATGTTCTCTTCAGTTATTTCTATATCTGCAGCTTTTAACTCGTCAATTGCATGTTGTAGAGATTTTGTCTCATCAGCATCAGCAATGTCTAGTGCATTTTCAGTTGTAGGCTCTAAACCTAATTTTTCTGAAGCAATTTTTACGATCTCTGGATCTGGAGCAACTGGTGTTTTACCGAAGTAACCAAGAACCATTTTTCCATATCCTGGTGCGATTGCATTCCATGGACCTTGCATAACATTGTTAAGTGCTTGTTGGAAGTAGAACTGAGAAACAGGAGTTACAGAAGTACCATAACCACCCTTTTCAACTACCTCTTGCATAGCAGCAATAACTTCTGGAAACTTATCTAAAATGTCATTATCACGCATCATTTGAGTGTTTGCAGTAAGTGCACCACCTGGCATTGGTGAAAATGGAATTACTGGAGAAACCATAGTCGCCTCTGGAGGCATAAAGTAGTCACTTAAACAAGACTGTAACTCTTTTTCATAAGTAAGAATCTTACCAATTTCAAGTCCACCAAGGTCAAAGTTCATTCCCTTAGTTGCATGAAGCATAGTTAAGATGTCTGGTTGGCTAGTTCCACCACTCACAGGAGCAGCAGCCATGTCAATACCGTCAATACCAGCTTCTAAAGCTGCCATATAAGCAGAAACAGAAACACCAGCAGTCTCATGAGTGTGTAAACGAAGGTGTGTACCTTCAGGAACTAAACCACGAGCCATTTTAATAGTTTCAAAAACTTTTTGAGGGTTTGAAGTACCTGATGCATCTTTAAAACAGATACTATCGTAAGGTATACCAGCGTCTAAAATTTCACGTAAAGTTTTTTCATAAAACTCTACATCGTGAGCACCTTGACAACCTGGTGGTAAGTCCATCATTGTTACAACTACTTCGTGCTTAAGTCCATGGTGAGAGATTCTTTCACCTGAGTACTTAAGGTTTTCAACGTCATTAAGAGCATCGAAGTTACGAATAGTAGTAGTTCCATGTTTTTTGAACATTTTTGCATGTAAATCTATAAGTTCTTTAGAACCTGTGTCTAGCATTACAGTGTTAACACCACGTGAGAGTGTTTGAAGGTTTGCATCTGGTCCAACGATATCACGGAACTTGTCCATCATTTCAAATGCATCTTCTCTTAAGTAAAAGTAAAGTGATTGAAATCTAGCACCACCACCAAACTCGAAGTGGTTTATTCCTGCCATTTTCGCAGCTTCTACTGCTGGAAAAAAGTCGTTCATTAAAACGCGACCGCCATAAACTGACTGAAAGCCGTCTCTGAAGGTTGTATCCATTACATCTATAAATTTCTTAGCCATTATTATCCTTAACCTTGTCTATGATGAGAAATTGCGGCAGTTATCGCTGCTATTACTTTTTTGTTATCTTGCTTTGTCGCAACCGACGGGTTTATCTCTGCAGTTGGTTCAGGAAAAAACTTATGTATGATTTTTGACATGATGTTCATGCTTCCTATCATTATGATTAGAAATACGAACACTGTTCCCATTCCTAATCCCATAAACTTAAACCCTTCTACTATGAGGTTAGTTTCCATAAAATCACCTTTATTCATAATTTGGTGGCTTAGTATAGTATAAAGATATTTAAATAAAGATTTTACCCCTTTTAATATGGCTACAAATTGCCTCAGCTGTTACTTTTTGAGTAGCTACAATGTGATTCATTTTTTATGGTTTTTAACTGTCTCTAGTTTAAAGTTACTTTTGATAGAATAGCTCAAATATTTAACAAGTAGGAAGTATCTATATTATGATTATTGGAATGTTTGAACAAGATTTTGTTGCTTATATGATTTTTGGACTCATCCTTAACTTTGCGTTTTCTATTCTTTTTGGTTTGCACCTTTCAAATAACATTGGAATGCAAGAGATGATTACAAGTAAAGGGGACAAAGAACAACCACTCGTTGTTAAACTAAGCCTCTTTATACCTTTTGCCAAAATGATTATTACCCTCTACCGTGTCACTATTTTACAACTCTTTTTTCTAAATCGTGGTCACACATATAAAGAATTTTGGGTCTATATGACACACGAAGAGAAAGAATCTTAAAATGAGTGACTTCAAGCTTAAGTTGGTGTTGAGTGTACTGGGAGGGGTTGTCTTCTCTTTTGTGTTTATACTGCTAGCTTTTGCACTCCCTGTAAAAGAGAAACAAGTAGCTTATAATTATCATCCAAAAGGAAAGCTTGAGACTATCTCTCATTCAATGAAAAACCGATAGTTAAAAAGTATTTTTCACTTCTATAAGTTTTATAGTTTTAAATGCACACTCTGGTTTGAGACGTATAGCACAAGCTCTAAGTGTTTCTAAGCAGACAAAAAGATACGCTAAGTCATCTTTCTTCATTAAGTCATTTAAAATAACCTCACCATCTTTAATACGAAGATTTCGGGCTACTCCTAAGTTCTTATGAGCTAGTTCTCTAAGCTCTGTAAAGTCTAAGACTTCATGTTCATCTTGAGTAGACTGTAGCTTGTTTAGCAAATCTTTGAACTGATCGACTGATGTTATGATCTGAATCACATAATCTTCAACAAGTTGATGAATAAGTTCATCATCAAGGCCTAGCTCTTCTATGGCTTCAAAGTCACTATAACGATAATCATTTTGAAAAAATGAGTAACAAGTTGCTTTAGCTTTTTCAACTAAAGCACGAACTTCCTGCTTCTTACTATCTCTTCTTTCCACTTTTCTTAATTCATTCATAGAGATAAAGTATCATTATTTATATAAAAAGAAGCAAAAAAAGGGAAAAAAATATGTAGAATGTAACAAAAGTGCACGAAGATGCACTTTTGTAATGAAATTATTAGAAAAAGCTATATAGCTTTAGCCATAATTCTGTTTAAACGAGAGATAAAACCTGCTGTATCTTCAAGCTCTTGACCATCAAAAAGTTTTGCTTGGTCTAGAAGAACATGCGCTGCATCTTCAACTAGGTTAGTATCTGAAGAGTCATTAAGTTTCATAATTAGCTCATGCTTAGGGTTAATCATAAAAATAGGAGCTGGTTCAGGAACATCGCCACCTTGACCCATCTGTTTCATCATCTGAGCCATTTGGTAAGAAGGATCTTCTTTGTCTATCTTAATAGCAACAGGAGAGTCTGTAAGCTCAGTTGTAGTCTCTACAGACTTCACAGTCTCACCGAGAACATCTTTAAAAGTTTTTGCTAAACCTTCATAAGTTTTTGCTACTTCTTCTTCAGCTTTTTTCTCTTCTTCACTCTCTTCAAACTTAGCATCTGTAACATTTACTAGTTTAAACTCTTTGTACTCAGTAACCATTGGGAATATAATAGTATCTACTTCTTCATTTAGGACAAGTACATCGATGTTACGAGCTTTAAAACGCTCTAGTGCAGGAGATGCTTTTAGCATTGCTAATGAGCTTTTACCTGTAATGTAGTAAATCTCTTTCTTCTCTTCATCTGCACCTTTAGCAAACTCTTCTATCATAACTGTATCTTCAGAGTTTAGAGTGTGAAACTTCATAAGCTCTAAGATTTTCTCACGGTTATCGAAGTCGTTGTAAAGACCTTCTTTAAGAACATTTCCAAATTCAGAGTAAAAAGAAGCATATTTTTCACTATCTTTTTTAGCCATTTTAGCAAGCTCTGAAAGAACTTTTTTCACTGATGATTTTTGAATCTTAGCCATTACTGCGTTTGACTGTAAAATCTCACGAGAAACATTTAAAGGCAGATCTTTAGAGTCGATCACACCACGAAGGAAACGCAGGTATGTTGGCATTAACTCTTTTTCATCATCTGTAATAAAAACACGGTTAATGTAGAGTTTTATACCAGTTTGGTAGTCCATTCTCATCATATCCATTGGTGCTTTAGATGGGATGTAGAAAAGTGTCGTGTACTCAACTGCACCCTCAGCTTTGTTATGCATCCAAGTTAAAGGCTCTTCACTTGAGTGTGCTATAGAGCTATAAAAATCTTTATACTCATCATCTGTAATATCTTTTTTAGCCATAGTCCATAGAGCATTTGCACGGTTAATCTGCTCGTTTACGATGTCTGTACGAGATGGTTCAACTTCTTCTTTACCTTCATCATCCATAACAGCTGCTACGAAGTTCTCTTTGTCCATAAAAATAGGGAAAGGAATGTGGTTAGAGTATTTTTTGATGATAGTCTCGATGCGGTGTGTTTCTAAAAACTCATCTTCATCTTTTTTAAGATGCATCACTATAGTAGTTCCGTGACCTTCTCTAGTAGCTTCTTCTATCTCAAAACTACCATCACCAGTACTTGTCCATACAAGTGCTTTATCTTCACCTGCTTTTTTAGTAGTCACTTCTACCTTATCTGCAACCATAAAACAAGCATAAAAACCAACACCAAACTGACCAATAAGGTTAGAATCTTCTTTTTGGTCTCCAGTTAGGTTCTCTAAAAATGCTTTAGTACCAGACTTAGCAATAGTACCAAGGTTATTCATAAGGTCTTCTTCGTCCATACCAATACCAGTATCTTTAATAGTTAAAGTTTTTGCATCTTTATCTGCAATGATATCTATACGAGGGGAAAAAGTAACCTCTTTGTATTTTGGCTCAGTAAGAACTAACATATTTAATTTATCGAGTGCATCTGATGCATTTGAAACTAGCTCACGTATGAAAATTTCTTTGTTTGAATAGAGTGAGTGAATCATAAGGTGTAATATTTGATTTGCTTCTGTTTGAAACTGATGTTTTGCCATTTTTAAATTCCTTTATTTATTTATGTAATATTACCTAAATAAAGTTAATAATTTACAGACCTTAGTCAACTAGACTAAACTTTCTTTAGTCATTTTACATTCATTAATAAAAAAACAGATAATTTGCTATAATTATTTTATGCAAAATGACTTTATAAACCAAATACAACCGACACCAAAACTAAAAACAAAAAAGTGCAAAACTATAGCTTTTCTTCTAAAAATAGCACTTCAGTACAGTGTATATCTATTTACTCTCATAGCATGGTACACCTATGACTACTTTATTGCCATTGGCATACTGCTTCTCTCGTACATCATCATAGGTATAGTAAAGTCTAAACTCAGAAATAGTGTCATACCTAAAACGCAACAAGAGTATAACTACACAGATAAAGGTATAGCAGACTGGTACACAGCTCGTGAACTCTGTATAGAACTAGACTAATACTTCTCTAAGCAATATTTTGTGACATAAGCTGTCACACCCTCGTCATATACTTCTTCAACAACAAAAATGGAGAAGAAAAAATGATACTACATATTCCACATGCCTCAACAAATACTTTAGACCTAAGCCTTGCAGATAAAGCCCAAGAACTCTTGCGTTTAACAGACCACTTTACCGATGAACTCTATGAGTATAAAGATGCGACCTCTCTCGTTTTTGGAGTGAGCCGCTTAATCTGTGATGTCGAGCGCTTTAAAGATGATACACAGGAGAACATGAGTAAGTATGGTATGGGTGTCTGCTACACAAAAACTACAGATGGTGAGAAACTTAGAGATGTTTCAGATGAGCAGAGAGAGTACCTAGTAAAAAACTACTATGATGTTCATCACCAAAGACTTTCAAATGAGGTTGATGGTGAGTTAGAACAGTATAATGCTTCTCTTATAGTAGACTGTCATAGTTTTCCAGATACAACATCTTACTTTCACTCAGACCATGGGAAAAGAAGACCTGACATCTGTTTAGGAACGGATAGTTTTCATACACCTAAAAAGTTACTTGAACTTGTTAAAGTTTACTTTTTATCTAAAGGCTATGAGGTAGCGGTCAACTCTCCCTATGGAGGAACAATGGTGCCACTCAAACACTATAAAAAAGATGAAAGAGTACACTCTATAATGATAGAGCTAAACCGTCGTCTCTACATAGATGAAGATGGCTACAAAATAGAACACTTTAATGAACTGCAAAGCGAGTTACAAGAGGTTCTTAAAATCGCTAACTCATATATGGAGAATCAAGCTTATGACATAGCATGTTAAATAATATATGCTATTATCATAAAACAATTTACTAGGGGAAACAATGATACACATTTTTCAAGACTCACAACTCTTCGGACTGCATGCTAATAGTGACGAGATTAAAAATATATTAGCAGTTTTAGTCATCAAAACAGTGCTTTCAGATGGAAAGAGCACAAAACAAGAACAAGCAAAAGTAATAGAATTTTTTCATAAAGAGTTTAACCTCACTAAGGAGGAGACTGTTACCCTACTTAATACGACTGAGTACAAGAGTGATGAGTATACAAATGCACTTACTCGCCTCGAAGAGATCCTAAAAGAGGACAACTCTATTGCCCCTAAGATTATGACTTATATAAATAACATTATCATATGTGATGGCTGTGCAGATGAAGAGTATGAAGTTTTTGAAACAATTAAAATTTATTTAGCAGCATAGTGAACGAAAGAAATTTAAAATGTCAGTAGGGTTTTTCGCAGTTTTTGATGACATAGCAACACTCTTAGATGATGCAGCAGCTATAAGTAAAATAGCTGCTAAAAAAACAGTGGGTATTTTAGGTGATGACCTTGCAGTAAATGCACAAAAAGCCTCAGGTTTTGCAGCGGCACGTGAGCTTCCTGTTTTGTGGGCTATAACAAAAGGCTCTTTTAGAAATAAGCTTATCATTTTACCTCTTGCGTTTTTACTCTCTGCGTTTGCTCCTTGGGCGATTATTCCTATACTTATGTTAGGTGGGGTTTACTTAGCATATGAAGCAGGTGAAAAAGTCTTAGAATACTTTGTTGCACATGACGAGAAAGAGACTCAAGGACAAGAGTATAAAAGTGAAGCAGAGATTTTACAGATAGAAAAAATAAAAATAAGATCAGCCATACTCACGGACTTCATACTCTCTATAGAAATAGTCATAATGGCACTAGGAACGGTACTCGAACAACCCTTAGTTATACAGATAATTGCAGTTACTTTTGTTGCGTTTGTTGCTACTGTAGGGGTTTATGGAATAGTTGCTCTTCTGGTACGAATGGATGACTTTGGCTACAAACTCATAGAGATAGCAAAAGAGACAAAGCCACTTTTAAAAAAGAGTGGGGAGATACTTGTTGCAGCTTTGCCTAAGGTCATAAGAGTACTTACATTTCTTGGAACACTTGCTATGTTTTTAGTTGCTGGTGGTATTTTTATGCACAATGTTCATAGCATTCATGAACTGCTTCACTTTATGCCGTCCATTTTAGGAGAGTTACTTTTAGGTGGATTTATAGGGCTTGTGAGTGTTGGAGTTCAACAACTTTTTACTAAGCTAAAGTCACTCTTTGGATAGAGGACTTTTAACCTTACCAGAGTAAACAACCTTACATTCCCCTCTTAGCATCTCTGAAGAAGTTTTTAAAGTATCTGTTGCTGTCTTACTCACTCGTGAAAACAGATGAATGTTCTTGTTACTAATGTGACTAGTATTTATAACTGCTGAAGCTGCACTATCCACTGTTTCTGTCGCAAAATCAAGTAAATTTTTTGACTTTCCAACAAGGGAGCTAGATACATTACCCACAACATCAACCCCTGTTGCAAGTCTATTTTTTAGCTTTATATCGTAAATACTCCCCTTTAGTTTTTGAGTAATGGCAGCACAAGCATTAGCATGAAGAAGATGAACACTCAGTCTACTAATGTTTCCATCTTGATGAATCTTTCCATCTGCACTTACTCTATAAAGAGGTGTTGCAAAGGCTACATCTTTTAAAGATATCATCTCATTTTTATACTCTAAATCTACTTCAAGATGTTTGATTTTTGTTTTTTTACT
>Ga0256826_1001225_pt1 | contig 15973 bp, 13 predicted proteins | sample CV79metaG_FD_185975 | JGI IMG/M metagenome (GOLD analysis project Ga0256826, IMG submission 185975) | Hydrothermal vent microbial communities from East Pacific Rise, Pacific Ocean - CV79 | ecosystem: Environmental > Aquatic > Marine > Hydrothermal vents | place: Pacific Ocean: East Pacific Rise...
AATGATATCAATGAACAAAATATTACAAGAGATTATATTAGTAATGGATTTGAAAAGAAAAAAACAAAAGTTGATATAAAAGAAATACCTACGATAAATAAAAAAGAAATAATCAATAAAAAAGAAAAAATCATACTAGAAAATAAAATTGTATTGAAACGTCCAGATATAAGTGGTAAGGAAAATCTTAAAAACTTAGAGAAAGAGACTAATACTTCTACCGTGAACTCAAAAAGTAATATACCCTCTTATGGAGAAATGCTTGAAAATATTTTAATAGAACTCAATAAATAAGATATATTATTTTACGTATAATACAATATTTGAGTTATTAGAATCTATTAGTTTTATATAATAATTAGAAAAAATATTATCTGATACTTTATAGTCTTTATTTCTTAAATGTAATGTTTTATTACATATTATTCCAACAGCTTGGACTGTTTGCATATTTAATTTAGTTTTTGTTTTATACTCATACTTTATATTATGTAATATATTTAATAATTTTAGTTTTTCTATTTCGTTTTTCAAACTTGATTTAATATTTTTTGATTTATAAATATAAACATCTTTTATACAATAACAAATATTACCATCGTATGTAAATATTTCTGGATAATATTTTTTTAATACTTCATCTGAAATATCTTTATTTTTTACTATATAATCTTTTTTTATAGTCTTGATATCATTAGCAAATGTTACAGTTAATAAAAAAGCTAATAATATAGTATTTGATAATAATTTATTTATCATGAGTTATTTCCCCTTTATCTACTAATACCTTTAGTACCTAATGTTTTGATTAATTTATAATCTTCATCATCTTTTACATTTTCTGCAAATACTTCAATCCCTAATAATTCAGATATTTTACATATTGAGTCAACCATTGATTTTTTATTTACATCATGACATATTCCATTTGTATAGTCTCTTGCTAATCTTATACAAGTAGGATTTATACTTTGAATATCTTCAATTTCAATAAAATTAATATCAAACCTTTTTATCATTGTATTTGTATGATTTTGTTTTGTAAAGTTAACAAATTCTACAAATAATTCAATATCTTTAGCCACACTGTATGCTGTAACTGAAAATATCAATTGATTTGCAATTTGACTATTTTCTTCTAATATTTTTCTCAGCCATTTTAAGAATTTTATATCAGAAATAGATTGTGTTGCAAGATTAATTATTATTTTATATTCAATATTATCTTTTTTTATTTTATTTATCACACTATTTATAATTATTTTATCAAAATCAATAATTCTATTATTTTCTTGTGCTATTGATAAAAAGATACCAATAGGTATATCTTGATTATCTTCATCTTTTATTTTAGAAAATGCTTCTTGCATAGATACATTTTCATTTTCATCTAAAACATCCCCTATATAGTTTATCTCTACTTTTTTATTATCTATAATATCAAATACTAATTCTTTCCATTGCAATAGACCTCTTGAATCTTCATTTTTATCTTTAATGAAGAATTCATTAGGACCAACTTGTTTTGCCATCTCATAAGCTTCTGTTACTCCAGAAAGTATTTCACCTACATTATCAAATTGATCAAATGCAATAATACCAATATTTGCAATATCTTTTTTATCTATGTCATTGGCTAAATCTAAAAACTCTTTTTTAAGTAACCTAGTAAGTTCATTTAATTTCTTTTCATCTATTTCTTCAACAATCATTGCAAATTCAGCACCATAAAATCTAAAAGCTTTTGAATTTGGCATCTTATTTAATATTTTAGAAAATTTAATTAAAAAGTCATTTATTGTTTGCTGTCCATTTACTTTTGCAAACTCACCTAAATCTGATATTCTAAGTAAAAATACATATCCTTTTTCTTTATTTATGAACTTATCTTTTAAAGTACTAATAAATGATTCTTTTATATCTAAAGATGTAAGATTGTCTTTTTTTAATGCATCACTAACTTCTTTTACATTTTTATTTAATTTATTAATTATACTTTTTATTTTTTTAGACATAGCATTCATAGATACTGCAACACTTCTAAGTTCACTTGTCCATGGTATTTCTTTAATCGTATCAAAAGATCCTTTAGATATTTTTTCAGCTAAGTTTTCTATATCTCGTAATGGTTTTAGAATTAGTTTTAAAAATAATACTAACAATAAAAAAGAACCTGCAAATGCAATTAAATTATATATAACTGTTTGTTTAAATTGTTCATATAATTTTAAATATGCAATACCTGCATTTGCTTTTACAAATACTACTGCTGTTATTTTCCAGTTATCATTGATTTCACTTTTTTGTTCATCTAATTTTATATCAATTAGATTTATAAACCATGATGGAACATTATCAAACATTACTTGTTTACTTACAGTTACAAGTACTTTTGAAAGCTTAATATCTGTATGCACTTGTTTATCATCAGCTTTAAAAGATATTTTTAATATATCTTTGTCATTAAAGTTTTTACTAGGTATAAATGTATATGTAATATCTTTTTGTATTTTTGTATTTATTGTTTCATTTGTATTTTCTAATTCATTTAATTCACTTAATAATTCATCATCATTATTTATAATAAGTTCACCGTATTTTGGATCTATTTTTACTTCTGTAATATTTACATTTGCGTTATTTATTCCTGATGATTTAATTAATTTATTATTTGTAAATGTATAAAACATATCTTCTAATTTTATTGACTCATAAAATCCACTATCTGATATTGCAGTTATTGTTGATTTGATTTCTGGATCTTTTTTATTTGCAATTATTGATTTTAATATCATACCTATAGATGTTGCTGCATCTTGTGCTTTTGATTTTGATTCTGTTTGTAAATATTCTTTAGTATTTTGTACTGTAATAATCGAGTTACCTATAAATATTACTAAAAAAATAATTGATACTAAAAAGTATAATTGTTTTGATAATGACATGAAAATCCTTTTTTATTTTATTTTTATAATTTATTTATCAAATTTTTCCATTTGCTTAAATTATTTGATCCAACTTTTGTTTGACCTTGTCCTCTTGTTTTAGACTGATATAATCCACTTGCATTAAAACTATAAATTAATTTTAAATCTTTTCTTTTTGAAACAAGTTTTAACCTTTTATTTACATTGTCTAATATTATTGCTGTTGAATTTGGTTTATGATAGTAAGATAAAACCATATGTGCTTGTTCAAATTTAGTACCTCTTCTGAGTAATTTAACATATGAAATTCTCAATTTACTTTCAGGAACTCCTAATTTTATTAGTGCAAAATATTTGGCAATTGCATAGTCTTCACAATCTCCTGCACCTGTACCTACAAATTCAAAGGGTGTTGCCCAATAATCTGCAACTCTCCAATGCTTTATATCTGATATATATCGAACCCTATTAAAAAAATCATTAACATATTTTAATTTATTTAAAGTTTTAGAACCTTTTGCTTTGATTAGCATTTCATCCCAAATTTTTAATCGTTTATAAACGTTAGAACCATACTTACTTTTTAGTTTACTAACTGTTTTTGAATCAAATGATTCTAATGCATTTAAAGTTAAAGAACAAAATAAAATAATAATAATAAATTTATTCATAACTTTTACCTACAATTAATATCATATAATAATACCTAAAAAGTGATTAAATAATAACTTGATGCAATACAGAGATATCATCCATATTTGAATAAGAAGTATTAATATTATCTTTTATTTGTTTATATGAATATTTATTTTTATTATACAAACATACATATATTTCATCTTCTTTTTGTAAAAACCTATGTTCACCAAAATCTGTATATTGGGTTGCCCCAATAGCTATTATCATATTTTTAGGATAATTATTCTCTTTTATAATTGTATTTAAATCTTCTAATGGACCAAAATCTTCTTGAGTATTTAACTTATTTATAATCCAATTTTTAAGCTTACTATGAAAATAACTGTATGTATTTATATTTGAATCTTTACCATATTCATGAAAACCATCTTTATCTTTTAAAAATGAAGCAATTGCATAATCATCCATTATTCCACCAACTTCAAATTTATCAACTTCTATAAAGTCTGTACTAATACCTTTGGTATTTATTCCCCAATTTTTTTTCTGTGAAATCTTAGGTGATCCTGGTTCTCTTATGCTACAGTCGTTATATGCTGTAAAATATTTTACTTTTATATCTGTTAAAATATTTTCACTATATTCTAATTCGCATATCAGTGCAACCTCTGGTTCTACTTGTACCTTATATGAGTTATCATTTGGAATATCAATTGTATCACTGCTTAAAGGAAATATATTTAAAAAACTATTAGTATTTTTTGCATAAAAAGGAAATATACCTTTTGGTGCATCTTTTTCATCTACTATTACATCTACAAAATCTTTTGCTTCACCAGCTTGATCTAAATGGTGTGCAAAGTTTCCTGCAATACCAAATCCAATATAATCTTTTAAATCATTTATTTTCATTTTATTCCTTAATACATTTATAATAATATTATACAGTTATTTTCTTGAAAGTACTATTTTTACGTATATATATATATATTAAACTAAACAAAAGAAAATATATTATAGAATAAATAAAAAAAGGTAAAAATTATGTTTAAGAATATTTCAATAAAAACAAAATTAACTACATTAATTTTATTCCCACTACTTGCATTAATTGTGTTAGCATCTTTAATCATCACTAAAGATTACAGTGAATCACAAAACTTACAAAATGTAGATAAGATTGTATTACTATCAAAAAAGATATCATCTTTTGTACATGAAACACAAAAAGAAAGAGGAATGACAGCAGGATTTCTTGGAAGTAATGGTGTAAAGTTTAAAAATCAATTACCAAGCCAAAGAGAGCTTACAAATCAAAGATTAAAAGAACTAAATACATTTATTAGAGACAATGAAATACTTGGTTTAAATAATGATATAGATATGGCAATAAATAGAATGAAAACAGATGTAAATAAACTTTCGTCTATGCGTTCTGATATTAGTAATTTATCAATTTCATTAAAAAATGCTATAGGTTATTATACAAATATGAATGCTAAAATATTAGCAATTGTATCTGTTGGTGCAAACAGTGCTACAAATGCACAAATAGCAAAAAGCTTAGTAGGATATAGCAGTTTTCTAAATTCAAAAGAAAATGCAGGAATAGAAAGAGCAATAGGAACAGGAACTTTTGCAAACGGAAGTTTTAAAAATGGGCTTAAAGAAAAATTTATATCTTTAGTTAGTATACAAAATTCTTATATGAGTATATTTTTAACTTTTGCAGATGAATCACAAATCAAATTTTATCAAAATACTCTAAGTGGATCAGCTGTTGATAATGTAAATAAAATGAGAGATGAATTACTTCACTCTTCTTCATTAACTAGTACACCTGCTTTCTTTTTTGAACAAATAACTAAAAAAATAGGGCTACTTAAAAAAGTAGATAATTTTATTGCTAACGATATTATAAAAGATACTGAAGAAAAAATATCAGACCTTAGTCTTGCTATCGTTGAAACAAGTATTGTTATATTTATTTTAATTGCACTTATGTTGCTAATTGGTTTTTTAATTATGAGAGATATTTCAAAATCTATTAATAACTTACAAACAGGTTTATTTTCATTTTTTGATTTTTTAAATGGTAAAAAAGACCATAGTGATTTAGTTGTTATTACAAATCATGATGAAATTGGTGAAATGGCTCAAACTATTAATAAAAATATAAAACATACAGAACTTCTAGTAAAAGAAGATAGAGTAGTATTAGATGAAATTAAAGATGTTTTAGTAAAACTAGAAAATGGATTTACATCTTATAATATTATAAGTTCAACTTCAAATAGTCAAATTGAATCTATTAAAAATAATTTAAATAAAATGATAAATTCTTTAGATATAAATCTAAATGAAATAAATAATATACTTGTATCATATGGTAAATCTGATTTTACTTACAATTTAAAACAAACAAAACAATTTACAGGTACATTTGGAACATTATTCTTAAATACAAAATTACTTGGAACAAATACTTCTGAGTTATTAGCAATGATAAAAAGTACAAGTGATACACTAGCTAATAATATTGAAGTATTAACTAGCTCATCAACTAACCTTTCAAATTCATCAAATGAACAAGCTGCTTCATTAGAAGAGGCAAGTGCAGCATTAGAAGAAATAACTAGTTCTGTAATAAGTAATGCTGCTAATATTAGAAAAATGTCAGATTATGCTTCAGAAGTAACAACTTCTGCTAAAACAGGTGAACAACTTGCAAATGATACAACAGATGCAATGGATGAAATAAATAATGAAGTAGCAGCAATTAGTGATGCTATATCTGTTATTGATCAAATTGCATTCCAAACAAATATTTTATCTCTTAATGCAGCAGTTGAAGCTGCAACTGCAGGTGAAGCTGGTAAAGGATTTGCTGTTGTTGCTCAAGAGGTTAGAAATCTAGCATCAAGATCAGCAGATGCTGCAAATGAAATCAAAGTTTTAGTTGAGAATGCTACTAAAAAAGCAAATAGTGGTAAAACAATTTCTATGGAAATGATTGATGGTTATTCTAAACTAAATGAAAATATTACAAATACTATTAATTTAATACAAGATGTTGAAAGCTCAAGTAAAGAGCAACAAATTGGTATAGAACAAATAAATAATACCGTACAAGAACTTGATCAAAAAACTCAACAAAATGCACAAGAAGCATCGAATATAACAAGTTTAGCAACTAAGGTTGATACATTGTCAAAAGATTTAGATGTAGTATCATCAAATGCTAAATTTGATTTTGCAATTTTAAATCAAACTTGTGATGTAAGCTTACAAACACTTTCTGCTTCACTTAAACATGATCATATTAACTTTAAAGAAACAAATTATGCGAAACTAAACTCAACAGGTAATAAATGGAGTGTAACAACTCACAATACATGTGCATTAGGTAAATGGATAATACAAAGTGAAAATGAAGGTAAAGTATTTACAAAAACAGCAAATTGGACAAAATTGAAAGCTATTCATCAAGATGTTCATACTGGTGTTCAAAGCTTAATCGATGCAAATAGTACAAAATCACCAAATGATACACTATATAGAATATCAACAGGAATTGAAGTTTCTATTTCTGAAGTATTTGATATGTTAGATATAGTAAAAGTTGATAATTGTAAGCAATAATTAGATAGTATATCTTTTATGGATATATTTGAAAATAACAAAGTTAAGCCCATAAGTGGGCTTGATGAAAAACAACAAAGACTAAAGTATGTAAGATACTTAGAAAAATTTCACAAAAGAACAATACCTCTACTAAAACACCCTAGATTTGACATACAAATATTTACAAAAACAATAAATAAATATTATGAAGAACTCAAACTTATACCTTCATCTAGACTTGATAGTACATACTTACAACTACTTGAGAAGTTTGTCAATACTACTTTACATTTAGTAACATCTTATGATGAAGAAGAACATAAAAACTTTGATAATCAAAAACAATCACTACTAAAACAATCAAACTTGATGCATAAAGAAAAAAATAAATCTAATTATAAAAAAGATAAACACAAAAAACGAAGTTTTACTGATGGATACTAAACAAAGTATAAATCTAAGTGGAGTACTTAAAAAAGTACTTTATTTTAATGAAGAAAATCATTACTGTATCGCAGTATTAGAAAACAATCAAAAAATATGTGGTAGTTATTTTGATACTGATTTAAAAAAACTTGAAGGTGTAGAATTACTTTTAAAAGGTAACTGGATCACTCATGATAAATATGGTGTTCAATTTTTGTTTGAAAGCTTAGAAATAAAAGAAGAAGAGATATATTTCTTTTTGACTAAAATAGTAAAAGGTATCACAAAAAAACTTGCTATTGAAATAACTGCAAAATATAATGATGAGCAATTAGCAGATATTTTAGATAATACTCCATCTGAATTATTGCAATTTAAAGGGATAAAAGAAAAGAAACTAACACAAATAGTAAGTTCTTGGAATAAATTTAAACATCTTAGAGAATTGGCAGATTTTTTAGGAGCGTATGGTGTTACTAAAAATCTTATAAATAAAGTTTATCAAGAATTTTCTAGTATTGATAATCTAATACAAAAAATCAAAGATAATCCATATATGCTAATAGCTATTAAAGGTATTGGATTTAAAAGAGCAGATGAAATTGCTACAAATCTAGGAATACCAAAAGACAGTCAATTTAGAATAATGGCATGTATAAATTATACGCTAAGAGAATTTTGTGAATCAAATGGAAATAGTTCAATTGACAAAGAAGAACTTTATAAACTTCTTGATGATGCATTGTATTTTAATGATAAAAATATTTTATATGAAAATGCCATTATAGATATGCTTGCAAATGATAAATTACATGAAACTAGTAAAAATAGATTTGCTCCTGGAAACTTATTTTTCGCAGAAAGAAAAGTACTAGATTTCTTCCAAAGTAGAGCAAATAATTTAATTCAAGAAATAATTATTAAAGATTTTGATACATATATTACTAAAAAAGAGTCTAGTCTTGGTTTTAAGCTAAGTATTCAGCAAAAACAAGCCGTAGAGCAGATAAACTCTGGAGAATCAGTAATTGCCCTTATAGGTTATGCAGGGACTGGTAAATCAACATCATCAAAAGCAATACTTGAACTTCTTCAAGAGATACATGCACATGATGAGATACATTGTATTGCTCTAAGTGGAATTGCAGCTCAAAGAATAAGTGATACCACAGGATATAGAGCTTCTACTATTCAGTCTTTGTTTATGGCAAATAAGGAAAAAGACTATTTCCCATATAAAGTTTTACTTTTAGATGAAGCTAGTATGGTAAATAGTGTTACATTTTATCAACTTCTATCTAAAATATCAGATGATACTATATTTATAATAGTAGGAGATGATGGTCAATTACCAGCTATTGGAGCAGGAGATGTTTTAGGAAATATAATAAAACATGAGCTATGCCCTATTACTAAACTTACAAAAATATATAGACAAGATGAACATCAAGCTATTGCTTTTATTGCAAATGAAATAAGAAAAGGCTGTGTACCTGAACTAAAAGATGACTTTATAGATTTTAAATTTAAAGATATTACTATAAATAATTATTATGCGTTAAAAAATACACTAAGTCAATATGAAATGAATTCATTAAGAAATGAAAATAATCTAAAAATTGCAAATGAAATTTTAAATACAGCTAGTAATTATATTGCTGATATTCATAAATTAAGAGAAGAAAAAAATATCAAAGATATGCTTACAAAACTACAAGTAATAACACCTATGAAAAATGGAGTTTTAGGAGTTGAAAATTTAAATATCAATTTACAAAAGTTATTAAACAATAATAAAAATAAGTTTTTTCAAGGAACTTTATATCAGTATAAAATAGCAGATAAAGTAATACATATAAAAAATGAAAATATGAAGTCACTTTCAATGAGTCAATATAAAAGTGGAAGTATAGATTTTATTGATAAAAGAATATTTAACGGTATGCTAGGTATGATTATCAAACTTGATTTTGAAGAAAAAAAATGTGTAGTTTTATATCCAAATGATGATAGAGTTGTATTTTATGATTTTGCAAATATTGAAAACTTATTATCTTTGGCATATTGTCTCACTATTCATAAAACTCAAGGTATGGAGTACGATACAGCTATTATACCTATGAGTTTATCTCACTATATTATGCATAATACAAAGCTACTATATACTGCAATTACTAGAGCTAAAAATATGTGTTATGTTGTAGGAGAGAGAGATACTTTTGATAGTGCATGTAAAAAAATTGAGATTACAAAAAGACAAACTGTAATAAATGATTTACTTACCAAAGAGAAGCTGTAGAGTATTCATCTTCTATAATTTGTATTTCTATATATAAGTTATCACTGTAATCAATATATAAAGTATATTTATCAAGATTTATTGTATCTTGAACATTATGCTTATTTAATGTTGTTGTATCTTGAATATTATCTATAAGTTGATCTAAGTGATATTCTAATAACGAGGGCGCTATATTGTTAATAGCTCCTTGTATATTGTTAAATGATGTGATATTTAAAAGAGTAAATAACTCTTTATTATTATCTAAATAAATCAATTATTTACTATTTAATCCATTTAGTAGTGATTCCATTCTTCCTAAATCAATTTTATTTTCGTTTGATTGACCATCTTTTTCTTCAGTATTGAAATCTAAACCTGGCTCAATTCTTAAATCAATTTCATCTTCTTCTATTAATTTTGGTTCTTCTTTTATTTCATCTTTATCCGATGTACTTAAAAGTGATTGAATTCTACTTAGCATACCATCCATTTTAGTTGATTGTACTTCTGTTGAACCATTTATTTCATCTAGTCTATTTTCTAAATCAATTATAATTTCATTTTTATTATCGATATCTTTTTTTAAGTTATCATTTTTACCAAGTAATATTTCATAAGCTTCTATAAGCTGTGTTAATGCATCGTTTAGTTTTTCTATTGTTTGTTCATTTGTCATAATATAAGCCTTTTATTATTTATTTGTGATTTTATCAAACTTTAACTGATAATATCATCAATTTTCAGTAAAGATTCAACTTTTGCCTCTCTTGAAGCAAAGCTTAAATACAATTCATTCATATCTACACTTCCCCCAAGTCCAAGAATAATATCTTTGTAACTTTTTGCTAGGCTTGTATTAAATATATCTCCTTGCTTAAATAAGTAAAAAGCATCAGCACTTAATACTTCTGCCCATTTATATGAATAATACCCTGCACTATATCCTCCAGCAAAAATATGTGAAAAACCATTTTGAAATTTATTGTATGAAGGTGGCATTAATACTGAATATTTATTTCTAATATCATCTAATAAATCTTGAACTTCTTGTTTTGTTTTTGCACTTTGATAAAGTTTAAAATCAAAAAGTGCAAATTCAACTTGTCTTATAGTTCCTAATGCACTTTGAAAGTTTCTAGATTTGATTAATTTATTAATTGCTTCATCATCTAGTACTTCTTTTGTTTTATAATGTTTTGCAAATATTTTAAGAACTTCTTTTGAGAAAGAAAAGTATTCTAAAAACTGAGATGGAAATTCTACTGTATCCCATGCTACACCATTTATACCACTTACAAATGGTTCATTTACATTTGATAAAAGATGATGTAAGGCATGTCCCATTTCATGAAACAATGTAACAACATCACTATGTCTTAAAAGTGACTTCTGTTTAGTACTTGATGCTGGGAAATTACATACCACAAAAGCAGTAGGTGTTTGAATATTGTTATCAATATTATATTTGTTATGCCAGTTGTGCATCCACGCACCACCACTTTTATCACTTCTTGCTTCTAAATCTAAAAATATTTTACCAATGTATTTATCATCTTCATGTATTTCAAATATTTTTACTTTTTCATTCCATGACTCTTCTTGTATTTGTGTAAATTTAATATTAAATAATTTATATAAAAATTCAAATAATCCATTTACTACTGAGTCTTGCTCAAAATATGGTTTATAATATTCTTCATCAATACTATATTGTTCTTGTTTTAATTTTTCACTGTAATATGCTAAATCAAAAGCACTAATATCTTCTAAATTATCTAATTTTTTAGCTATTTGTATTACTTCATTTAATTCTTCTTTTGCTTTTTGCTTAGAAAAGCTTGCAAGTTTTTCTAAAAAACTAATAACATCATCTTGGCTTGCTGCCATCTTTGATTCAATTGAATATTCAGAATAACTAGCAAAGCCTAAAAGTTTTGATTTTTTTGTTTTAAGTAAAAGTATTTTTTCAATTAAATCTTCATTTTGAGGAGCTCTTGTGCAATATGCTTTATAAATATCTTCTCTTTTTGATCTATTATTTCCATATGTAATATATGAAATATAAGATGGCATTTGTAATGTAAATTTATATTTTGTGATTCCATTATCTTCAAATTTAGCAGAATTTTTATCACTTTGAGGTAATTCTTTCACATCATCTTCTTCACAAATCATTTCCCATGAATTTGTAGCATCTAAAATGTTTTGCGAAAAATCCTTACTTAATTCCCCAAGCTCTAAGTTTATATCTTCTAACTGCTTTTTAATATCATTACTTAGTCCACAACCACCTAATTTAAAGTCTCTAATTTCATTTTCTAATACTTTATTTTGTTCAATATTTAAAGTATCTTGTTCATTTAATTTTATATCTTTTATTACTGAAAATAAATCTTCATTTTGACTAAGTTGTGTACCATATACAGATAGTATTGGTAAACATTCAGAATATACTTTTTGTGATAAATCACTATTTTGTACACTGTCTATATGAAAAATAGGAGTTGTAAATACTTCAAGTTCTTCTTGCATTAATTGATATGGAACACAAAAGTTATTGTATGTTTTGTTTTTTAATAAAAGTAAATTATCTAATTTTTCTTTATTTTTATTTATAAGTTCTTGTAGTTGTTTTGATGAGTTTTCAAAATCATTTAGTATAAATTTTTGTGACATTATAATACCTCTTGTAGTCTTTTTGGTATTATAACAAGTTTATCTATTATCTTCTTTTATTTTTAGAAAATTCCATAATATATTGTGCAATTTTATTTAATGGACAAATATCTTTTACAGCACCAATTTCAATAGCAACTTTTGGCATACCAAAAACAACACATGTTGCTTCATCTTGCGCAACAGTATATGCACCATTGTCATGAAGCTCTTTCATACAAATACTACCATCATCACCCATACCTGTCATCATAACCGCCATTGCAGAAGCTCCTACAGTATTATTTACACTTCTAAACATAATATTTACACTTGGTTTGTGACGGCTAACTTTTACAGTATCTAAAAGCCTTATAACTATATCTTTTCCTACTTTATCTAAAGTAAGGTGCATATTTCCTGGAGCTAAGTATGCACAACCATTTGTTAATATCATACCATCTGTAGCTTCACATACATTTACTTTAGAATTATCATTTAGTCTTTGTGCAAAAGATTTTGAAAATCCGTATGGTATATGTTGTGATATAATTATAGGACATAAGTTTGATTCTAAATTTGTAAATACTTTTATAAGTGAATCAACACCACCTGTTGATGATCCTATTGTTACAAGTTTCATCCCTGGAAGTAAAGCTGGATTTGATTTTAAAATTTCATCAGGATGTACTTTTCTTTCAACTCCATTTTCCATAAGTGAATTTTCTTTATGGTGTTGCAGTTTTAATTCTTTTTTTGCTTTTGGTTTTTTTAAAGTATATCTTTTTAGCAAAAATGTTAGATTAAGTAGAGTCTCACTTATTCTTGATGAAAAGTCTCTCATAGACTCTCCAGTAACTGGTTTTGCCACAAAACCAACTGCTCCATCATCAAATATATCATTTTTCTTTGCTGCTTCACTTGAAATAATAACTGCAGGCATTGGATGTAGTTTCATTAAATTTCTTAAAAAAACTGCCCCATCCATTTTGGGCATATTTAGATCAATCGTTACTAAATCTGGTTCAAGGTCTTTTATTTTATTTCTAGCTTCATAAGCATCGCACGCTGTATCTACTACTTCAAAATCTTCAAGCTTATTTATAAAATCACTAATAATCTTCCGCATAGATAATGAATCATCAACTACTAAAACTGTATACATACTTTTAACTCCATATTAAAATAATTCTATAGAAGAAGAACTATTAATATTTTTAGTAGTAGAAATTTCTTTTTGAAGTCGAACTTCACTATTTACTACATCCACAACTTTATTACTACTTTCAAGTGTTTTAATATATGTTTCAAAATTATTTGTTAATAAAACCACTCTACTCTTAGCACCCAATGTATGATTTGAAACTACTTTAAAACCTTCAGCAGAACAAAAATCCATTGCAAACTCTACATTTCTTTGCCCTATACTATAAGAACTAATATCTAAACCTACAATATTTGCTCCACCTGATATTTTAGCTTTTATATTTTGTTTTTGACAGCCCATTTTGTACATCTCATTAAGCATTGTTTCAACAGAAAATAATCCATATTTCATATCATAAATAGCACTAGTTGTTTTAGGCAATAAAAAATGATTCATAGCTTTTAATTTTTTTACACTATCATAAAATATTATAGCTACACAAGAACCAAGCAAAGTTTTAAATGCAATATTATCACTATCTTTTACAATTGCAAATTCACCACCAATTATCGTATGAGTTGGAAAACCTTTTATCTTTTGGCAATCTGTAGCTACAGTAGCTTTTACAATTTGTCCATTTTTTTTTCCAATTATCATTTTTCTTCTTAAATATTTTTAGTTTTTACAAAAATATTTTGTCCAAGTTTTTCTGTATAATTAAGTAAATCTTGTGGAGATTCTGAGTGACCAATATACATTGTTCCACCAATCTTAAGATGTGAAAATAGCTTTTTCAATATAGTATTTTGATCTTCAAGTGAAAAATATATTAATACATTTCTACAAAATATAACATCAAATTGTTCATTTTTGAAGGGATATTGATTATCATTTAAATTCATTTGAGCGAAAGTTAGCATCTCTTTTAAATCATCGTTCACTTTAATTAATACTTCATCATTACTAAGTGTCTTTTTAGTTCTTCTTTTAAAGTATTTTTGTGGTTTTATCCAAGATGGAAATTCTTTTGCTGATTTTTGATATCTATATATACCATTTGCTGCATATTGTAAAACATTTGTATCAATATCAGTTGCAACTATATTTGCATTTATTGATCTTGAAACTTCTTTTACTGTCATTGCAATTGAATAAGGCTCTTCACCAGTAGATGCTGCACAACAATAAATATCAATATTTTTCTTATTTGGAAGTACTCTATTTTTTAGATCTGCAAAATGAAATTCTTCTCTGAAAAAATGTGTTTTATTTGTTGTAAATGTATTTATAAATTCTGTTACAAATTCATTATTATTTTCTATTCGATTAAGAAGTAAATTAATATCCCCGTTAAATTTAGTATTACGTACTAATTTTTCAAGTCTATTAATTATCATTATATCTTTATTTTCAGCTAAAGTTATACCTGTAAGCTTGTACAGTATATCTTTAACTCTTTTATGTAGTTGCTCTTGATTTAACATTTATGATACTTGCTTATCTTCACTGTTAAAATCAGTCCCTCCAAATTCAAATTTCTTTTGAACTTCGATAATACCAATTATATCTAAAATAAGACCTATAGATCCATCACCTCTAACTGTTGCAGCACCTATACCTTCAACTGCTTTGAAGTTTTTGTCAAGAGGTTTTACAACTACTTGATGTTGATGTAAGAATTCATCTATAAATATTGCGATCTTTTCTGCACCTGATTTAACAACAATTAACATACCATCTTCAATATTTCTATGTTTTGATTTAATTCCAAATAGTTGATAAAGTCTTACTATTGGTATAAATTCTTCTCTTAACATTAGTAATTCTTGTGAACCATCACCAATTTTTTTAATCATTTCAGATGTTGGTTGAAGTGATTCTACTATTGAACTAAGAGGTAATATATATTTCATATCTCCAATTGCAATATCAAGACCATCTAGAATAGCAAGAGTAAGAGGAAGTGCAATCGTAATAGTTGTACCAACATTTTCTTTTGTTTCAAGTCGTATTGCTCCACCTAACTTTTGTATATTTGTTTTTACAACATCCATACCAACACCACGTCCTGAAATTTCAGTAATCTCTTCAGCTGTACTTAAACCTGCTCCAAATATTAACATGGCTTTTTCGTTATCAGTCATAGTATTATATTGACCTTCATCAATATCACCATTTTCAAGAGCTTTATCAGCAACTTTTTGGAATGCTACACCTCTACCATCATCAATAATAGAAATAATCATTTGTCCATTTGCTTGTTCTGCTGAA
>Ga0256826_1001226_pt1 | contig 15965 bp, 16 predicted proteins | sample CV79metaG_FD_185975 | JGI IMG/M metagenome (GOLD analysis project Ga0256826, IMG submission 185975) | Hydrothermal vent microbial communities from East Pacific Rise, Pacific Ocean - CV79 | ecosystem: Environmental > Aquatic > Marine > Hydrothermal vents | place: Pacific Ocean: East Pacific Rise...
AGAAACTTTTGGTGGGAGACTACGTTTCTTTGGTATAGGTGGGGCAGGTATATCTCCTTATGTTGAAGAGTTTTTAAAAGAAGCAAAATTTCCTTATATCATTGGTTATGGTTTAACCGAGACTGCTCCTCTTTTAGCCGGAACTGTTTTAGGAAGTGAAGTGAAACTTCGCTCAACTGGTACTGCATTTCCTTATGTAGAAGTGAAAGTGAAAGACCCCGACCCCGAAACTGGTTCAGGTGAACTTCTCTTTAAGTCTCCTAGTGTAATGCTTGGCTACTACAAAGATGAAAAGCAAACTGCCGAAGTTATAGAAGATGGTTGGTTTAAAACTGGTGACCTTGGATATGTTGATGAAGATGGTTACATATTTATAAATGGTAGAAGTAAAAATGTTATTATTGGAAGTGGTGGAGAAAACATCTTCCCAGAGCAAATAGAAGCAACTATAAACCAAAATGAAGTTGTGGTAGACTCACTTGTAATGATGCAAGCAGATAGACTTATAGCTAAAGTTCACATGGACTACGAACAACTAGATAAGATGTTTAAAGCCAATAATACTCCAGATGCTGAAGTAAAAGAAAAAATTAATGATCTTCTAGAAGATATGAGGAAAGATGTCAATTCTAAAGTTGCGAGTTATTGTAAAATGGTGAAGTTTGTAGAACAAATAGAGCCGTTTATAAAAACACCTACGAAGAAGATAAAACGCTTTTTATATGTAGACTAAATACTACATATAAAAGATAGAAAGAGTTTCTACTCAGAAACTCTATAGATTAACTTTCCAGCTAACTCCATATAAACACTTTTTTTAAGTTCTTCAACTTCTTCAAAATTACTATAAGGGTACGAACCTATCATTTTATCTAAAGTCTCATAATCATGTACATCACCAAGAAGTTTTTCCATGATAGCAACACGCTGTACTAAGTTGTCAAACTCATCTTTTATAAGATCTTCACTTAGGTTTGACTGGATGTCCCAGTATCTTGATTGTGGTGTTCCTGCGAAGATATCGTCTTCATCTTCAAAAAGTGCTTCAAATTTACTCATGTGAAAAATCCTTAGTTTTATTTATTTTGTTATTTTAGTATTTCTAGTTGAACTGTGGTTGAACAAAAGGAATTACTTGTTTCTTACGACTTAGTACTCCATCTAACCATACTTGATTGTTTTCTAGTTTTATATCAAATGCAGCTTCTATCTTAGTATCATCATCACTTACACAAAGAAGCTGAGAACCCTCTTTCATAATGTCTGTCAACAGAACAAGCATAGTATGTAAACCTTCTGATTCTTTCATAGCTACCATATCAGTATAGATTTCATCTTTACGGTCATCTAACGCAGAGATATCAATCATTTCTAGTTGATTTACACCGACTTTATTACCATTCATATCAAATGCTTTATAGTCTCTAGTATTTAAGTCTCTAGCAGATGCACCCTCTGTTGCAGATTTAACGATGAACATATCCATAGCAAGTTTTTTATAGTCTTCAATTCCTGCTAATTTTGCAAGTTCTTTTACTGCTTTTGTATCTATTTTTGTACAAGTTGGAGACTTGAAAATAACAGTATCACTTAAAATAGCAAGCATCATCATCCCAGCAATCTCTTTAGGGATCTCTACATCATTTGCTTTGAACATTTCATAAACAACTGTGTTTGAACATCCTATAGGACGTATCCAACACTCTAATGGAGTATCTGTTGTTAAGTCACCAAGTTTATGATGATCCACGATACCAAGGATAGTAGCTTCCATGATATCTTTTGGAGCTTGTGCTTTATCTGAAAAATCGATAAGATAAACATCTTCACCAGCTACTGAAGTCTTAAGCTCTGGAACTTTTGAAGAGTAAGCAAATTGTTCAAGTATAAATGCAGTCTCAGCAGAAATTTCACCTTGACGAGTTGGAATACAATTTTCACCGAGTTGATTTTTTAAATATGAAAGAGAGATAGCACCGACGATAGAGTCACTATCTGGACTTGTGTGTCCAAAAACATAAGTTGACATAATTTTTAGCCTTTAATAATTTTTCGAAATTATACTATGTTCGACTCTCATATTCCTTAAGCATACTGTTTATTGCTTCTATGTTAAAAAGTTGAATCTCTTCTAAAAGTCTATTTGAAAAAGATACAAAAGGAGTTATCTTTTTCCAAAGTGCAAGTTTTAAAAGTGCTTTTGCAAATAGTGTAATAGAATTCAGATCTTTTGTAGAGTAAGCTTTCTCAAACATAGGCCTTATTTTTGGTAGTGATGTAGATATAAAATCAGTAAGTTTTTCTTGATCAAAGGAGATAAATATATCATCTTCAGCGCTTGAAGTATTTTTTTCTATATTCCTTGCATGTTCATTATTGAATTCTTTAAGTGAGATCTGGAACAGTGCTGCTTTAGAGAGTGGTTTTTTCAAATGCCCTCTTATCTCTGCACCATCAGAACTAAAAGAAATATTTTTTATAGAAGTAGTTGTTAGAGAGATTACAGAGGCTTTACTCATTCGAGCTAAAACTTTTGAGACTGCATTTTCATCAACACTTAACACATCTATATCGATAAAAATAAGATCCATATCTTTTTCTTTGAGTAACTCAAGAGCCTCTTTAGGAGTCTCAAAAGTATAACATTCTATTTGTGCACTTTCAAAACTTTGTTTTATAGTTTCTCGAGACTCTAAATCTTCATCTATAACCATAACAGATGCCTCATTAGCTGCGAGTAAAGAAAAGTCTATCTCTTCGTCATTCACTTCTTCATCTGCACTTAGTAAGACTATTTCAACATCTTTCATCTCAAAAACAAAAGTAGAACCCTCACCAAACTTACTCGTAACAGTGATATCACCATTGAGAAGTTTCGCTATCTTTTTGTTAATAGAAAGTTCTAGTCCACTTCCTTGAAGCTGTATAGTTTCAGAGGTTTGATGTTTTTCAAATATTTTAAAAATACTGTTAATATTTTCGGCCTCAATCCCTCGTCCGGTATCTTGAACTATTATTTGAAGGTCAACACTATTTTTCTGCTTATCAAGAGCATCAACAAGTACTTTTAGCTTTACAGAACCACTTTTAGTGTACCTTATAGCATTATCTATTAAGTTTCTCAGTATAGCTTGTACTTTCACATCATCTAAAATCAATGAATCAGGTAATTCTTCATCAATCTCCAAACTAAACTCTAAGGATTTTTTCTTTGCCAATGGTCGATTTTCTCTAAAAACAACCTCAAAAAGTTCTTTTGTATCTACTGCTTTTGTTTTTGTTTGAAATTCTTTTGTTTCTAGTTGTGCAAGTTCTATAACATCATCCATAAGTGTTAAAAGCTTATTACCAGATTCTAGAATATTTGTTACATACTTCTTCTGTTTATTATCACTAATCTCTTGTTCTAAAAGTTCTGCAAAAGTAAGAATAGAATTTAAAGGTGTTCTTATCTCATGACTTACATTTGAAAAGAAGTTGTACTGTACCATCCCACTATCTCGAACTAAACTTTTAGCCTCTTCGACCCTCTGCTTCTGTCTTAAAAGTTCTTCTTTCATAGCTTCAACTTTGTCTATCTGACCTTTAACAAAACCAGTTTCAGTATCATGTTCATGAGCCACATAACCTTCATGATACTCTTCAACCTTACTTTTAAGGAGTAAATTTTCTTCTTTTAAAGTAGTTAGTTTTTGAAACTGTTTTTTAGAGCTTGATTTTTCTATAACAAAAAAGATAAAAAGAGCAACTAAAGTTGTGAAAAAAGCCAGTATGATTCCAAATTCTAAATACATTATTTACTCTCTACATTACTTAAATGCTTTATTTTAAGCTCTTCTAACTCTTTTGAGAGTTGTATGTTATGCAATGCCAACTCTTTTCTATATCTGTAAAGTTCAAGATGGTTGGCAACACGAGCACGCAGTTCTACAGCATGATAAGGTTTTGTAACATAATCTACACCACCCAGTCTAAAGCCCTCTTCAATAGACTCAATATCGACCTTAGCAGTTACAAAAATAATAGGAGTGTCTTTTATAGTAGGAGAATTTTTGATGATTTTACAGAGTCCAAAGCCATCAAGGTTTGGCATCATAACATCAAGAAGAACAAGGTCAAAGCGTTTTGTTTTAAGTATTTCTATCGCTTCTTTGCCATCGAGGGCATAAGAAAAATTATATGCATCGTTTTGTAGTATGCTAATTGCTACTTTTATATTTTCACTGACATCATCAACGATTAAAATTTCATATGTACTTTGCATTGTAAACACCTAGATTAGTATAGCTTTTTATTATTATACTCTTTTTTCTAAGTGTTTTAGTGTTTATTTATGTAAGGCTAGCTCTTTTTCTAAGTACTCACCCGTAAATGAGCCAGTTTTTTCGTAAGTTTCGGCTAAGTCTTCAGGACTTCCTTCTGCGATGATAAGACCACCACCTGCTCCACCCTCAGGACCCATATCTATAACCCAGTCAGCATTTTTAATCATGTCTAAGTTATGCTCGATAATAAGCATGCTATTCCCAAGTTCTACAAACTTATGAAGAACATTTGTAAGTCTATCTACATCTGCAAAATGAAGTCCTGTTGTAGGCTCATCTAAGATGTAGAGAGTTTTTCCAGTGTCTTTACGACTTAACTCTTTGGCAAGCTTTATACGTTGTGCTTCACCACCAGAAAGTGTTACTGCGTTTTGACCAAGAGTAATGTAACCAAGCCCAACATCTACAAGTGTTTTCATCTTCAAGTTTATTTTAGGGATAGGAGCAAAAAACTCAAAAGCTTCATCTACTGACATACTTAGTACATCAGAGATAGTTTTTCCTTTATACTGAACTTCCAGTGTCTGTTGGTTATAACGAGTTCCATGACAAGTGTCACACTTCACTTGAATGTCAGGTAAAAAGTGCATCTCGATTTTTATCTCACCCTCACCTTGACACTTCTCACAACGACCACCTTTTACATTGAAACTAAAACGTGATGTTGTATAACCTCTTATCTGAGACTCTTTTGTTTGAGAGAAGAGATTACGTATCTCATCCATCACACCTGTATATGTCGCAGGGTTTGAACGTGGTGTTCTACCTATAGGACTTTGATCAAGATAGATTACTTTATCTACATGTTCTAGTCCTGTGATCTCTACACCTGCAACCTTATTTACCTTACGAGCATGGTTTAAAAGTTCTCGAGCAGTTGGTAGTAGTGTTTGAAGCATTAAAGAGCTCTTACCACTCCCACTTACACCCGTAATACAAACAAAGTTGTTTAAAGGAATTTTGGCACTTAAATTTTCTATATTGTTAAGAGTTACATTTTTAATTTCGATAAACTTATCTTGTTTACGTCTGTAAAAGTACTCTATTTTTTTACGACCATAAAGATAGTCAGCAGTAAGAGTTTTCGCTTTTTTGAGTTTATCTAGTGTTCCAGAGAAAACCACATTCCCACCAAATCTTCCAGCACCTTCACCAATGTCAATGATAAAGTCTGCATTTTCAATAGTCTCTTTATCATGCTCAACAACGATAACACTATTTCCCTTCTCTTGGAGTGAACGCAGAGTACGTATGAGTTTAAGAGTATCGCGTTCATGAAGTCCAATACTTGGCTCATCAAGAACATATAAAACACCAGTAAGCCCACTACCAATCTGAGAAGCTATACGAATACGTTGTGCTTCACCACCAGAGATAGTTCTAGCATCACGACCAAGAGTAATGTAACCAAGTCCTACATCATGTAAAAAGTATAAACGCTCACGAATCTCATTTAAAATAGGTGCAGATATCTGTACATCTTGAGCATCCATATATTCAAAGTTTTCCGTATTTGCAAACCAATCATATGTTTTACTTATTGGCATTTTAAGAAGGTCTGCTATACCTTTTTTCCCTACCCTTACAGCTAAACTCTCCCGTTTTAAACGATGAGAATTACAAATGTTACATATTTTTTCACTCATATAGTCTTGAAGTTCTTTCTCATCTTTGAACATATCGTAAGCTATACGGATTATTCCAGGGAAGAGGCGTTTAACTTCATGTTTTTTCCAAAGAAAAGTCACCTCTTCTATGTTTCCATGAAGTATCGCTTTTTTCTGATGCTCTTCAAGTTCAGAGTATGGTACAGTAATATCAATCTTGTTATGTGCACAGAAGCCTTTGAGAAATGTAAAGTAGTATCCCTTGTTAAAACCATATACGATTTTTACTGCACCTTTTTCTATACTTAAATCAGTATCTATAATTTTATCTTGATCAAGTGCATAACGCAGACCTAAACCATCACACTCTGAACAGGCTCCTTTAGGAGAGTTAAAAGAAAAAGAGAGTGGTTCTAGTGGATCAAAGCTTATCTTACAATCAAAACAAGCATTGTGTTCTGAGTAGTGCATATGAGCTTTACAATCAAGTTCTTCATGATTAAGTATATCGATTTCAAGTTCACCATAAGACTCTTTTAAAGCTTTTTCAACATCTGCTGCAATTCTCTCTTTATTATCAGCTTTTACAACAACTCTATCAATAACTACTTTGATAGTATGTTTTTTTGTTTTACTAAGCTCTATCTCATCATCTAAACGTACCATCACACCATCTATCATAGCACGAACATAACCCTTATGCACAAGAGACTCAAGCATATCTGCATAACCACCTTTTTTCTCGCGAACAAGTGGTGCTAAAAGAACTAGCTTTGCGCCCTCTGGAAGTTTGTGAACCTCTCCAATAATATCTGCTGCAGACATTTGAGAAATAATTTTATGACATTTGTGACAGTGTTGTACTCCTACACGAGCATACAAAAGTCTAAAGTAGTCATATATTTCAGTAATAGTTCCAACTGTCGAACGTGGGTTTTTTGAAGTTGTTTTTTGGTCAATGGCTATAGCTGGAGTAAGACCTTCTATTTTATCTACATCAGGCTTGCCAACACGGTCAAGGAACTGTCTTGCATAGGAAGATAACGACTCCATATAACGACGTTGTCCCTCAGCATAGAGAGTATCAAATGCGAGAGTAGATTTACCACTTCCACTGATACCCGTCATTACAACAAGTTCATTTTTTGGTATAACTAAATTAATATTTTTTAAATTATTTTCTCTTGCACCGGTGATTGTAATGACATCTTTTTTCTTCAAATTAACTATCCTAAAATTATATAAATATTCTCTGTATTAAATAGAGTACTACAATTAAGTAAAAACTTACAAGTAGATTTTTTTGTAAGTTTGTTGATACAGTATCTTTTAACATTATACCAATGTAAACACCAACTAAAGAAGCAAGCCCAATAGTTACTCCACTTGCATAGTCCACCCCACCTTGCAATGAGTGGGAAATAAGCCCACTCACAGAAGAAAATACAACAAAAAATAGTCCTGCTGAAACTGCCTTTTTAAGTGGTACATGAAAAAATCCCACAAGTATTGGAATAAGTATAATGCTTCCACCAACTCCAATAGTCATACTCAGTGCCCCAAGTATAAGACCAATACTAAGTAAAACAGCTTTACTTACTTCTTTTGGTTTCTGGTGTTCTTGTGTTTTAAAAAAAAGTCTTGCAAGTGCGAAAACAGCAAAACTTAAAAATATAAACTCTAAGGTTGCATCACTAAAAAGAAATGTAATAAAGCCACTAGAAAGTGCCCCTATAAAACCACCTACACCTATGTATGTAACCATAGCTACATCTAATGTCCCTTTTTTATTGTTGAGATAACTTCCATAAATAGAGCTAAAGACCATTTGAACAACAGAAATTGCAATTGCAACTTTCGTCTCATACCCAAGTGCAAGGAGTATAGGAACTAAAACAGTCCCCCCACCAATACCAAAAAATCCAGACAAAAGACCAACAAAAGCACCAATAAGAGTTAACTCAAGCATAAACACCTACAAACTTTTTTGGAATTATACCATTTAATTATACTTTGTGTTTCGTTAAAGTATAATCTAACACAATAACTGCAAAGGTTTAAAATGTTAACAACTATTGAAAAAGCAACAGAAAATTTCTGTATACATCAGATAAGAGAAAAACATACTATTACTGAAGGTATTTCAAAAAAGAGAACACTAATTGCTTATATTGATATAGATGCACAAGATGGCACAAAATATAGAGTCTATATAGCTTCTGATGAAGCTTTTATGCAGAGAGTCTCTATGCTTTTCTTAGAAGAAGAAAAGAGTGATGAAGAGACACTAAAAGATATGACTTTAGAGACTGCAAATCTCATAGTTGGAAGTGCTAAAGTTCTTGCAGAAGAGTTAGGGACTAACCCCTACACTATTGGAACTCCATATTTTGAAAAAATAGGTGAATTTGACTTTGCAATCGATAATGCAAAAACGATAATTGTTACAAATGATGAGATAACTATCGCTATCAAGGAACTACATGACTAAACCTAGTAGACAATACAAGTCTGGAAGAGAAACCCAATATGACGAAGAGAAAGAACTTGCCTGGATGGACTATTCAGGTATTCTTGATATGGAAGTTGAATTTGTTTCAGACCTTGGTGAGACTGAGCTAACTGTTCGTGAGATCCTCGGACTTGAAAAAGGTTCTATAGTTGACCTTAAAAAACCAGCAGGTGAGTCTGTAGAGTCTTATGTTAATGGCCGTATTTTAGGAAAAGGCGAAGTTATGGTTTATGAAAAAAACCTTGCTATTCGTATAAATGAAGTTCTCGACTCTAGTGCTGTTCTTTACCACCTTTCTAAAGAGCGTTTATGATTAAATATCTTCTTCTTTTTGCCCTTCCACTCTCACTTTATGCTTCAAAGATTTTAAGCTATAATATTTATGAAAGAACAGATCGTGCAGATGTTATGATAACTTTTGATACACCCTACTCGGGAGTAATTAAACAGAGTAAAAGCCCAAATAAAATAGTTATTAAACTCCAAGATTCTTCTCTAGAGTCTTCTAAACTCAAAAAAGTAAACTCTAAATATCTTCATTCATTAACATTAACACCACTACGCGGTCAGACACAAATTACGGCTACTGTCTCACCAGGTGTGAAACTCATAGCAAGTAAAACAGCAGATGCTTATGGTTTAAGATTACGATTTACAAAGAAAACTAGTCCTAAAAAAGAAACTTCACAAAATAGTGGCTTTACAAGCGAAGAAAATGACCTTTCTGCACTTCCAACAAAAAAAGAGACAGGTCTTTCAACAAGTTACTATGTCGTTGTTGGTTTACTTATAGCAGCCATTATTTTTCTTTTGATGTTTAAGAAGAAGATTATTGCTTCACGTGAAAATAAAGTGAAAAATTCATGGTTATTTAATGCCAATGATGTACAAGAAACATCACTAAAACAACCCATAGAAGACCAAAATACTCAAAAGACTTCAAACCTAACAGGGGAAATAGTAAGTATTCGTTTTCAAAAATCTATTAACAATACAAACAGTGTTGTTATGCTTGATTTTGGAGAGGAAAGTTACTTAGTCTTAATGGGAAATAGTAATATTTTACTTGATAAATTTAGTGATAATAAACCCACCTCACAACAAGAGTTTGAATCTATCTTACAAGAGAGAAATAGAGAACTTGAGGATTTTCTAGGTGCAAATGATGAGCGAGTAGCAAGCTATGATACTCAGAGTCATAAAGAGCCTCTTCAAGCCTATAAAGAGAGAGCAGCTTCAATCATATACAACGAAGAGGTTTAGTTCTTTAAACCTGCTTCATAACGCTCTTTTAAGAGCTTCTTTAAAACACCTACATTTGCGAGACTCATCTCATAAGCCGAATCCATCTGTTTATTTATATGAAAAACTTCTGTTACCGTAATACCATACGGGTCTTTTTTCTCTTTAGAGATTTTCCCATCTTCAATAGTATATAAAAATAGTTTCTTTCTACCCGTTTGAATATAGTAAGTAAGCACTATCTCATCAGAGTGTTTCTTCTCTAGTGCTACAACAACTCGTTGGTCATCTTTATACTCATCTGTTAAGTTAAGAAGTTTTTTTCCATTTTCAATGTTTAAGTAGCCTACATAAAACTTATTGTAAAGGTTATGATAACGCTGGACTTTAAAGTTCATTAAAAAGTTCATATCAACGATATGTTTTTTATGGCTTCTAATAGTTTTAGTAATCCAACTCATAGTATTGTAGTATCTAAATGGATGAAGCTTCAACTCATGTGCTTCTATCATTCCTTTACCAGATATTTTATCTTTAGGAACAAGTTTACGCTTATCTTTAGAAATAATGTATTCTAAGACATCAGAAGCAGAGAACTCTTTTGTGAACCATACTTTACAAAAGTCAGGAAACTGCTTAGCTCCTGTTGCACCATCATTTAAAATGATAAGGGCTTTTATCTCATAGTTTGGAAAGACTATCTCTAAAAGTGCTTTTTTCTTACGTAAACGACGTCTCAGTTTAAGTACTGATTTAACAAGTGTCATCTCTACAAAATAAAGCTCATTCTCTTTGGTAACAAACATAGCATCAAATTCACTAATCTCTCGTGATTTTGTTCTGTAAACTATCTGTTCTTTTTCACTTATTGAGAGTGTGTTTGCAAATGCTTTATGCTTGTTTTGGTGAAAACCTTTGAGTACAAACTTACTTATGTACTCATTTTTTTGTGCATAACGCAGTAATTTTTCATATACAAAGTTTTCAAACACCTCACCTTCAAAAGAACGAAAAGAACTCATGTAAGAAGGATCATCTAACTCTATACCTTTGGCAATAAGAGAGAGAAGGTGTTTTGTATTGTAATCATAATGAAAAAGATTATCTGATATATCACTATTGTCAAGATCTCTTAACGATTTTGAGATATCTAGGTGTTTATCATGTGTCATCTATGCGAACTCTCCATTTCTAAAAAAGTCGTCTATAATCGCTCTAGACTCTTTTATATCAGAGATATGGTTAATCTCATCTCTTAATTTTGAAGCACCTCGATACCCTTTAGAGTAAGTGTGTGCATGCTTTCTAAACATAGGAACACCATGTGCATCGTAAAACTCTATCATCTTATCGAAATGTTCCATAATAATCTCATGTTTAAGAGCAAAACTTATATCTGACTCACCTGATTTAAGTTGATGAAAAATCCATGGAGCACCAACTGCACCACGTCCGATCATGACACCATCAGCCCCAGTATGCTCTAGTACCCACTGAGCTTTTTCAAAAGAGTCAATATCTCCATTTGCAATAACCGGGATATTTACTGCATTTTTAATTTCAGCAATAGCATCATAATCTACTGCTGCTTTAAACTTTCCAGCACGAGTTCTTCCATGAACTGCTAAAAAGTCAGCACCACTATCTTCTACCATTTTTGCTATTTCAATATGATTTTTCTCTTCAAAACCAAGACGTATCTTTACACTTGTCATAGACTTGTTGGAAGTATCTTTAATAGTTTTAATGATGTCACCCATAAGAGGAAGGTTTAAAAGAAGTGAACTACCACTACCATGACCAACTACCTTAGGAACAGGACAACCACAGTTAAGATCTAATATATCAATGCCGTCATGCTCGTTAAGTACTTCAACTGCACGTCTTGCCATATCAACTTCTGAAGCAGAAATTTGTACTGAGTAAGGATCTTCAATAGAAGACTTTTTTAACATATGAAGAGTTTTCTTAGAACCATGTGCTAAAGCATTTGAGCTTAACATCTCACTAACAGTGAGGTCTGCTCCAAATTTTTTAACAACACTACGAAAAGGTAAGTCAGTAAAACCAGCAAGAGGGGCTAGTACATAAAGTGGATTATCAAAAGAGAGTTTTTTTAGCATGAACTATACGAAAAGTTCAATGCTAAAGTGTTTATTACATGCTTTTAATGCACGGTAAGCTTTAAAATTTTGATACTCATTAGGTTGTGAGTTATCAAGAATTTCATCAACTGGTGCAAGCATCTCAAGATCAAAAAGTGTGTAAAGATAAGCTGGTATTGCTTCTTCATTTTCTTCACCTAACATCTCAAATAATGCAATACGTTGCTCAGGAATCATACCACCAGTCGCTATTACGCGAGAGAGTTGAATAAAGTCATCTTTAGTTAACTCAAGAGTTTTTATAAGAGTTACTATATTCTCAGTACTCATCTCTACAGTAAATGAATCAGCATTAATACGAGCTAGAATAGAATAAAGAGACTCTTTAGTTAAAAGTACTTTATATTTTTCGAGGTTTGAGAAAGAGGCAGTTTTTACATAGTCGGTATAAGCTTCTTTTCTTAAAACATCTGCATATTTTGTTCCGTTAGAAAGAATATCTTCAGCAGTTAACTCACCTAGTTTATACTTGTTGCGCTTATTTTGAACAACTAGTTCATTCTCTTTTAAAAGATTATATGGTTTTAAGTCAACAACTTTACCATCTTTAATCTCTTCAATTACTTTTAAAACACCATCAATTTTCTCATTTCCAGTAATATCTGTAATATTACCAATAGGGAAAAGTGAAGTGTTTTCTAAAAGTTTACCAAGCAGTTCATATCTTGGTGTTTTAAAACTATGACTTCTACTTTTCTTACCAAGGTATGCTTCAACAATAGCATCTAAAACTTTTTCATAATCTTTTTCGTATTTACGAAGATTCATATTCCCGAGAAAAGTGTAAAATGCCATATGAAGTACACTTGCAACATAAAGAACAAAAACTGGTACTACTACCCATACTGCAATTGAAAATGATGGTAATGGAATACCAAAAAAGTCAAGTGTTGTAGTCTCTTGCGTTACATATGAAAAAACATATGCTCCAAGTGAAGCCATTAATATTAGTGCCGCTATTGTGTATCTTTTTATGTACATTTTTAAACCTTTTATTTAGATTTTTCTACGATTTCTCTACAGTCAATGCAGTAAATTGCATGTGGTTTTACTTTTAAACGCTGAAAACCAATGTCATCTTCACACATTTCACATATTCCGTAATCGCCTACAGATATTTTACCTAAAGTAACTTCAATTTCTTGTAGTTCTTGCATCTGTTGTGAAACAATTGCACTCTCAACTAAAGAGTTGTTGCTTACAGAAGCATGATCACCCTCATCATTTAACTCTAAAGAGTTTAACTGCTTTAATTCGCTATTAACACTATCGATATTTTTGTTTATTTGAGCTTTACGACTCTCTAGTATCTCTTTGAAATAACTTAACTCACTTGCTTGCACGAATCTTCCCTTATGTACTTTACTTATTTATGATACGGATGGTTTGTTAAAATAGAAAAACCTCTGTAAACTTGTTCTAACAAAACAGCTTTCGCTATTTTATGACTCATTGTGATTTTTCCAAGGCTTATAACACGATCACTTTTCTTTAAAAAGTCATCTTCAAAACCGTATGCTCCACCTATAAAAAATTTAATTGACATTTTACCATCTAAAAGCTTACTAAACTCAAAACTATCAAGTATTTTACCATCTGGGTGGAGACAGATGCTATAACTACCACTTAAATGGGGTTCTAGGACCTTAGTATAAGCCCTCTGTGACGAGTCTGGGGAAATAGTGTGTGCTTTTGTTACATCTTTGTTGAAAATTTCAGTATCTTTAAGATTTGCGAAGCGAGATATCATCTTTGTTAACTCTTTATAGAGCGGATCATAAATAGTCTTCTCTTTTTTAGCGATACTTATAATCTCTATATTCATTAAAGTAGTCCACTTCCTATAACATTATAGGTTACATGAGTAAACTCATCATCAAGTCTTACACCACCAATAGCCGCTACTAAATGCTTTGATTTAGAAGCTATAGCATCTAAAGAGTTTCCAAGTGTACCTTGTATGTCTTTTTTTGTACTTGTGTCTCTGTACGCGCCTAAACCTATGTAGTTTAAGTCTAAAGAGTTTGCCTGTAAAACTTCTTCTTCATTATGAGTTGAAATACCTAAAATCTTATCTTCAGTTACAACACTACGAAGAATACTTATAGCTTTTGAAATATCTTCATCTATAGCTTTTAAGTCTTCTTGTCCTACATGAACACCATCACAGTATTCTATAAGTTCATAAGCATCGTTGACTATTAAAAAACCGTCGTATATTTTTCTGATATGAATAAGTTGTTGTTTTATGAAGGCTATATCTGCATTTTTATTGCGGTACTGAATAATTTCAGCATTATGTTCTTTTGCGAGAGTTATGTACTCATCAACACTTACACCTTTTGCATCAAGCATATCTTGATCGCAGAGGGCATAAAGTTTCATTTACTTAAGCCGCGTCGCGTTTAAGAAGTGTAAAGAGGTCTGAAAGAGTCTTTTTAAGTTCATTACGATTTACAATCATGTCAACAGCACCTTTTTCTAGTAAGAACTCAGCACGTTGAAAACCATCAGGAAGTGCAGAACCAATAGTTTGCTCGATAACACGCTGTCCAGCAAACCCAATAAGAGCACCCGGTTCAGCGATAATAATATCTCCAAGAGTTGCAAAAGAAGCAGAAACACCACCCATAGTTGGATCAGTTAAAACTGAAATATATGGAAGATTATTATTTGCTAATTTTGCTAATGCTGCTGAAGTTTTACTCATCTGTAAAAGTGAGAAAGTAGACTCTTGCATACGAGCACCACCTGAAGCAGAAAGAATAACAAGACCCTCTTTGTTTTCAATAGCACGACTCACTGCTCGAACAATCTTTTCACCCTCTACAGAACCAAGGCTTCCACCCATAAATGCAAAGTCAAAAATAACTACTTGAGCACTTACTCCATTCATTTTACAACTACCTGCAACGACTGATGATTTTCGACCAGTCTTAGCAAAGCCTTCTTCTATTCTTTTTTTGTAAGGTTTTTTGTCTACAAAGTTAAGAGGATCAACTGGTTCTAATGAAGCATCATGTTCAACGAAAGTTCCCTCATCAGCTAAAAGTGCGATACGCTCTTTTACACCTATACGAATATGGTATCCACATTTTGGACATACATAGTTTTGGTTTTCAACTTCCTTATAGTACATTGTAGAGTGACAAGATTTACATTTAATCCAATGTGAAGATGCTTCTTCTTTTACCGCAGGTTTATTATCAAAAGTTTTATTAAATAGGTCAAGTAGGTTCAAAAAAAATCCTTAAGTTATATAAAATAGCCTAATTATAGCTAATAATTACTTATATAGTTGTTAGCTATTCATTTTATGTGATATTTGTTCTATGCTTTTATAGAAAAATACATTATCGAAAATTCCTTTTGTATTCAAACTTAAGAACTGTTTTTTATCTTTATCTTTTGCTACTATACTTATTTTAATATCTTGTTTTTTCAACTTAACAATTAAATCTTTTAAAGTAAATATAGCTGTTAAGTCAATAAAAGGAACTTCTGTAATATCTAATATAAACTCTTTAACATCTAGAATTGCTGTTGCTTCATTTTCAAAAGCTAAACTTGAACCAAAGAAAAAAGCACCATTAATTTTAATAACTCTTGTTGTTTTATCAAATTTATATCTTACATCTGAACTTTTATGATTAAGTACAATTTTTGTCTCGTTTGTTATTCTGTACACAATTAAGAATGAGGACAATACTATACCAACACCAACAGCTGTAATTAGATCAATAAATACTGTAACAAAAAAAACCATTAACATAATACTCAGGTCTCCACGTGGTGCTGCTTTCCATATGTTTATAAATCTATAATCTAAAATATCAATACCAACTTTTATTAAAATTCCAGCAAGTATAGCTATTGGAATTTCTGAGGCGAGTGGTGCTAAAAAAAGAACAACCAATAGTAAAATTATACTATGAATCATTCCTGATATTCTATTTGTTCCACCACTTTTAATATTTATAACTGTTCTCATTGTTGCACCAGCACCAGGTATTGCTCCAAATAACCCACAGACTGCATTCCCTATACCTTGGCCTATTAACTCTCTATTTGGTTGATGTTTTGTATTTGTTATTGAATCAGCGACTATTGAGGT
>Ga0256826_1001227_pt1 | contig 15939 bp, 14 predicted proteins | sample CV79metaG_FD_185975 | JGI IMG/M metagenome (GOLD analysis project Ga0256826, IMG submission 185975) | Hydrothermal vent microbial communities from East Pacific Rise, Pacific Ocean - CV79 | ecosystem: Environmental > Aquatic > Marine > Hydrothermal vents | place: Pacific Ocean: East Pacific Rise...
TAAAATTGCTTACCAAAAAGCAGTTAAGAAAGCTAAAGTACTAGCAAAACAAAACTATTTGGTAACTTTTGGGATTACACCCACCTCCCCAGAGACAGGATTTGGATATATTGAAGCAAAGAATGAAGATGTCAAAACCTTTCATGAAAAACCAAATTTGAAAACAGCAGAAGAGTACATAAAGAAAAATAATTACTACTGGAATAGTGGTATGTTTTGTTTTAAAGCAGGTATTTTTCTTGAAGAGTTAAAAAAATACTCTTTAGAGATATATAATAGTTCAAAAATTGCTTTAGATGGTACTAAAAAAGATAATATTATTTGTATCACAAACGAACTAATGCAAAATATTCCTGAAGAGAGCATAGATTATGCCGTTATGGAAAAATCAAAGATTGTAAAAGTTATTCCATCTTCTATTGATTGGTCTGATGTGGGAAGCTTTGAAAGCTTAGAACGTGAAATTCAATCAAATAAAAATACCATTAATATTGATTCAAAAAACAATTTTACACTCTCAAATAAACAAGTAGCACTGATTGATGTGGATGAATTGATTATAATTGACACCAATGATGCACTGCTTATTGCAAAAAAAGGCTCTTCTTCAAAAGTAAGAGAGATTGTCCATCAACTAAAAATTCAAGATTCAGAACTTACAAAAACGCATACTGTAACACATAGACCTTGGGGAACCTATGAAGTTCTTATATCTACAGAAAACTATAAACTTAAACGAATAGTGGTTCAACCAAATCAACGTTTATCACTACAAAAACATTATCATCGAAATGAACATTGGATAGTTGTATCAGGTACAGCTACTGTTACAATTGGTCAAGAGACAAAACTTATTCGACCCAATGAATCAACCTATATAAAAATGGGAGAAATACACAGATTAGAAAATCAAGGAAAAATCCCTATCGTACTGATTGAAGCACAAGTAGGAGAGTACACAGGTGAAGATGATATTGTAAGAATTGAAGATGATTATAAAAGAGGAGAGAATTAAGAAATGATAAATCAAAAGATAGCTTTAATTACAGGAATAACGGGTCAAGATGGATCTTATTTGGCTGAATTTCTTCTAAAAAAAGGTTATATTGTGCATGGTCTAAAAAGAAGAACATCACTATTTAACACAGATAGAATAGACCATCTATATCAAGGTCCAGAGATTCAAAATAGAAATTTAATCCTACATCATGGAGATATGACAGACTCTATGAATCTAACAAAAATTATTCAAGAGGTTCAACCTGACGAAATCTATAATCTAGCAGCCATGAGCCATGTAGCTGTCTCTTTTGAAACACCAGAATATGTAGCCAATGCAGATGGAACGGGAACATTAAGAATTTTAGAAGCGGTTAAACTTTTAGGACTAACTAAAAAAACAAAAATATATCAAGCAAGTACTTCTGAACTCTATGGAAAAGTACAAGAAACACCACAAAGTGAAACAACCCCTTTCTATCCAAGAAGCCCTTATGCTGTAGCCAAGATGTATGCCTATTGGATTACTGTTAACTATAGAGAGGCCTATAGTATGTTTGCTTGTAATGGCATTTTATTTAACCATGAATCTCCTGTACGAGGAGAAACTTTTGTTACTAGAAAAATTACAAGAGCTGTTTCAAAAATAGCATTAGGCTTACAAGATAAACTCTACCTTGGGAATCTTGATGCAAAAAGAGACTGGGGTCATGCTAAAGATTATGTACGTATGATGTGGATGATTTTACAAGCAGAGGAAGCTGAAGATTGGGTTATTGCAACGGGAAAAACAACAACAGTTAGAGATTTTGTAAAAATGTCTTTTGCTTATGCTGGAGTTGAAATAGAATTTAAAGGGTTAGGTATTGATGAAAAAGGATATGTGAAATCCTGTACTAACCCAAATTATCAACTTAAACTTGGAACTGAGATAGTATCAGTAAATCCACAATACTTCCGACCAACAGAAGTAGATCTTCTTTTAGGTAACCCCAGTAAAGCAGAAACAAAACTAGGATGGAAAAGAGAATATAAGTTAGAAGAGTTAGTAAATGACATGATGGAGAGTGATTTAAAACTTATGACAAAAGATCAATATCTTAAAGATGGTGGCTATACCATTATGAACTATTTTGAATAGGGAGTTAAGATGAAAAAAGATAGTAAGATATATATCGCAGGTCATAGAGGATTGGTTGGTTCAGCTATTTTAAAAAATTTGCAACAAAAAGGATATAGCAATCTTATCTATAAAACGCATAAAGAGTTAGATTTATTAAATACTACTGCTGTAACAAATTTTTTTGAAATAGAAAGACCTGAATATGTAATTTTAGCTGCTGCAAAAGTTGGTGGAATAGTAGCAAACAATACATATAGAGCAGATTTTATTTATGAAAATTTACAAATTCAAAATAATATTATTCATCAATCGTATGTTCATGGTGTAAAAAAACTACTTTTCTTAGGAAGTACCTGTATTTATCCTAAAAATTGTCCACAACCTATGAAAGAGGAATATTTACTAACAAGTGAACTTGAATATACAAATGAACCCTATGCTATAGCTAAAATAGCAGGTATCAAAATGTGTGAGAGTTATAATCTACAATATGGAACTAATTTTATATCTGTAATGCCAACCAATCTCTATGGAATAAATGATAATTTTGACCTAGAAACTTCTCATGTTCTTCCTGCCTTGCTTAGAAAGATGCATGAAGCTAAAATTAATAATCAACCAAGAGTAGAGATATGGGGTAGTGGAAAACCAAGACGAGAATTTCTCTATTCAGAAGATATGGCTGATGCTTGTATTTTTTTATTAGAGAGTCGAGATTTTAAAGATACTTACAATCAAGATAATAAAGAGATAAGAAATACACATATAAATATTGGTACAGGTGTTGATATATCTATAAAAGAGTTGGCTTTGACTATTAAAAAGATAGTTGTATATAAGGGAGAGCTATATTTTGATGATAGTAAACCTGATGGAACATTACTTAAAAGAACAGATTCCTCTAAACTTCATGCTCTTGGATGGAGACATACTGTTGAGTTAGAAGAGGGAATTGAAAAAGTTTATGAGTGGTACAAAAAGGATTTAAATGTATAAAATTACAATAGTGGGTACAGGATATGTAGGTTTATCGAATGCTATACTTTTAGCTCGACACAATAAAGTAACAGCACTAGATATTATTCCTCAAAAAATAGATATGATAAATCAAGGAGTAAGTCCAATAGAAGATAAAGAGATAAATGAGTATCTCCCTAAAATGGTCAAAAAATCATTATCAGCAACTTTGGATAAAGAGTTAGCTTATAAAGATGCCGATTTTATTATTATCGCTACTCCTACAGACTATGACCCTAAAACAAACTACTTTAATACGAAAAGTATTGAATCTGTAATCAACGATATAATAGAGATAAATCAAGATGCTGTAATGGTGATAAAATCAACTATTCCTGTAGGCTATACAGAAAAGCTAAGAGAGCAGTTTAACTCTAAAAACATTATCTTCTCTCCTGAATTTTTACGAGAGGGCAAAGCCTTATATGATAATCTTCACCCTAGCAGAATTATTGTCGGAGAAAAGAGTAAAAGAGCAGAAATATTTGCAAATCTACTAGCACAAGGAGCTATAAAAAAAGATATACCTATCCTATTTACAAACTCCACAGAAGCAGAGGCGATAAAGCTCTTTTCTAATACCTATTTAGCAATGAGAGTTGCATATTTCAATGAACTTGACTCTTATGCACAGATACATAACCTAGATACAAGAGAGATAATAGAAGGGGTTGGACTGGATCCAAGAATAGGCACATACTACAATAATCCGAGTTTTGGATATGGGGGTTATTGTCTCCCAAAAGATACTAAACAGCTCTTGGCAAACTATAGCAATGTGCCAAATAATATTATAGAAGCTATTGTAAATGCAAATCGTACGAGAAAAGATTTTATAGCAGACCAAATCATCCAAAAGTTAAATAGTTCAAAATTAAAAACAGTAGGTATCTATCGCTTGGTTATGAAAACAGGCAGTGATAATTTTAGAAGCTCTGCTATTCAAGGAATTATGAAGCGAATTAAAGCAAAAGGAGTTGAAGTAGTTGTTTATGAACCTGTAATAAAAGAGGATAATTTTTTCAATTCTAAAGTCATTAGAGATTTGGATGAGTTTAAAAAGATTAGTGGTGTTATTGTAGCTAATAGGTTAGAGGAGAGTATAGCAGATGTGAAAGATAAGGTTTATACTAGAGATATATTTGGTGGAGATATTTAAAAAGGAGTAGATATGGTTAAACAAAGTAAAATGAAATCCAACTTTAGAAATAATGTAATTATATTAATGACTGGCAGTTTTTTTTCACAGATAATACTTATTATTGTAAGTCCACTTCTAACAAGATTATTTACTCCTGATGACTTTGGTAGCTCTTCATTATTTTTAAGTATTAGTTCTATATTATTAATCTTAACAACAGCTAGATATGAAATGGCAATTGTTCAAACAAAAAAGAATATTGATGCTATTTCTCTAGTTCTTTTAACTATTTTACTTTCGTTTTTCTCTTTTATCATATTAAATATTTTATATATTATATTTAATGAAACAGAATATATCATTAATTTAAATAATAAATTAAATGGGTTACTATATTTTATACCATTATATGTTTTTATTGCAAATATATATCGAATTATAATCAATTATATGAATCGAAATAGATTATATAAAATTATTTCATTAAATCAAATAATACAATCAATTTTCCAATCTAGTAGTAAAGTAATATTTGGACTTGTAGATATTGCTTCTAATGGTTTAATACTAGGTACAATTATAGGTCAAATTATAGCACTTTTACTACTTATTTATCGTTTTATAGGTACAAAAATTAAAATAGTGATTTATATAGTTGCGATTAAAAGAATCAAAAAAAATTTATATTTATATAAAGATTTTCCAAAATATTTACTTTTATCAGATGGAATAAATGTTATTGCATTACAATTGCCATATCTTATGACAAGTTTTCTTTTTTCAATGAAAGAGTTAGGTTTTTTATCTTTATCTTATAGTATGAGTTCTCTACCATTAAGCTTTTTAGGTTCTTCCCTTTCTCGTGTATTTAGACAACAAGCATCTGATGATTATAATAGAACAGGAAGATGTGATATACTTTTTATAAAAATGTTAAAAAAAATCATAATTTATTTAACTTTTCCATTTATACTAATCTTTTATTCAGCACCAATAGTATTTAAAATAGTTTTTGGTGAACAGTGGATACAAGCAGGAGAAATTGTTCAAATTTTAATTTTTATGTTCTTTTTTCAATTTATAGCTCGTATTTTAACATACATGTATATATTAACTAATCATCAAAAAGAAAATTTAATATTACAAATATTATTATTAATATCAACTGTTATATCATTTTTAATTGGTTTTATTTTTTTTAAAGATTTGTATATATCTTTAACATTATTTGGAATTACATATAGTATATTTTATATTTATACAATATATAAAAGTTATATTTATTCAAAAGGTAATAAAAACTATTTTAATAATTTTCAAAATGGAGAAAAATATCATGACTAAATCTTTAGTAAGTGTTCTTATTGGAACATATAATCGATCTAAACTTCTAAAAAGATGTATTAATAGCATTTTGAATCAAAACTATTCAAATATAGAAATAATTATTATTAATGATTGTTCAACAGATAATACAATTGAGATTTTAAATGAATATGTTCATAAATATCCTAATATCAAATATATAAATAACAATAAAAATAGGGGTATATCATATAATAGTAATTTAGCGTATAGTCTATCTTCTGGTAAATATATTGCTCTTATTGGTGATGATGATGAGTGGAATGATACAAAAAAAATTACTAAACAGGTTGAAGCATTTAAAAAGGATAAAAATCTAGGTATTGTTACTACATATTGGAATGATGTTAAAAATGGAAAAATTATTAGACAACATCAACCAAAAATAGATAAAAATGTATTATGTCAAATATTAAAAGGAAATGGTATTTATTGTGGTTCAACTGCTCTTATATCAAAAGAAGCATGGGAAAAAGTAAAAGGTTTTGATGAATCTGTACCAAGAGGTACTGATTCTGACTTGTTTCGTTCAATTATTGCTAAAGGTTATCAAAGCAAAATATTAAATTTTTTTTCAACTAATGTTTATATAGATAATCATCCAAGAATGACACCAACAAAATCTATTAGTGCATTTAAAAAAGATATATTATCAAATGAAATTTGTTTAGAAAAATTTAAACTAGAATTTAACCATTGCTTAGAAGCTAAGCTATTAAGAAAAAAGTCTCTAAGTAAAAAATATTTAAAATTATTTTTAAGAGAAAGAAATTTTAAAATATTAAATAATTTTATAAAGGTATTATATAAATGAATTCACTTGTTACAATATGTGTTACAACATATAATCGTAAAAAACTTTTACCTATAACTATAAAATCTATTTTACAACAAAGCTACAGTAATTTTGAATTAATTATAGTAGATGATTTCTCAACAGATGGAACAAAAGAATTTGTTAAAAATAATATTTTACCACTAGATAATAGAATTAAATATATCCGTCATAATCAAAACAAAGGTTTAGCCTCCGCAAGAAATACAGCTATCTTTAATGCACAAGGAAAATATTTTACTTTTATTGATGATGATGATACATGGAAAAAAGAGTTTATCTCAAATTTTATTGATATAGCTCATTGTTATAATGAAAAGTATGTATTTTGTACCAGTATTATCTCTTTTAATAAAAGCATTAAAATGTTAAGTGCTAGTATGCGTGATTTCTTGATTCTTGGATATACTCCACCTGTAGGGAGTCAATTTTATTTAACAAAATCATTAAGAACTATAGGTGGTTATGATACTAATATTACAAGTGGAATAGACCACGATTTATGGATTACATTGGGAAAGGAAAATTATCATTTAATTTGGTTAAATCACGCTATGGTTCAGGTAAATCCCATTGCTTCAAATCAAAGAATCACCTATAATATAGATAAGCGTATTACTGGTATCCAAAATTCTTTAAGTATTTGGAGAAATAGAGTAGGTAATTCATTTGGTAAAGATTTTTTTCAATGTCTTGAGAAAAACTATCAATATAATACCTATAAGAAATTTATTTTACTTTCGTTAAAAGATAAAAAAAATAATAATCTTTTATACTATTTTAAATGTTTACCTAAAAAACTGTTTTTATTAGATTTAAAACGTTATCTCTTTAATAAAAATAGACTGTTAAAACATCCAACTTTTATACCTTGTAATAATTTACAAAATAAAACTTCATCAGAACTTATGGAGATTAAGAATGATACAACTTCGATATAATAAAAAAAAATCTATAGATTATATCTTAGTCTTTTTATTAATATCAATTTCAGGAAATCCTTTTTTCTCAGGGACAAATATATTAAGTATTATATTTTTATTCACTTTATATATTTTCATAAAAAGAAAAAAGAAAATAGAAGAAAAATTCTTAATATTTATTTCTATTTTATTTATAATCACTGTATTTCAAACAGTTATATTCTCTTTTTTCTCTCTCATTACAATAATAGGTTTATTTATGAGAATTTTTATAGCATATATGGTTGTTAAAATAGTAACAAATAAATTCATAGATAACTATATAAAAATTATGTATCTATTATCTCTATTCAGCTTATTTTTTTATATAATTAGTAATTTAAACTTGAACCTTCTAATACCTTTCTCTATAAATGTATCAGGGGAGGAGAGCCTTTATCCAAGGTATAGTATATTTGGAATATTTACATATATAACTCCATTTATAGATAGAAATAGTGGTCCATTTTGGGAACCTGGTGCTTTTGCAGGATACTTAATAATAGCTTTTATTTTTAATTATTTTTCATCATTATCTAAAAAAAATAAAATTAATAAAATATTATTGATTACTATTATTTCTACATTTTCAACTACGGTATATTTAGCAATTTTTTCTTTTTTCTTTTTGATATATTTCAAAAATATAAAAAATTTTTTCTTAAAAATTTTTTCTGTAATGTTTATATTATCAATAGGATATTATGCTTATTTTAATTTTGATTTTTTAGGAAAAAAAATTGAAAATCAATATTCTATTATAGAAAAAAACATTAATCCTTATCTTCAAAATACAGATACACAGCGTTTTCTAAATATATTAAGAGATATAAAAGATTTTGAGGAGCATGAGATTATAGGAAGAGGTACAAATCCTATAACCCGATACTCTTTTGACTCACACAATCAGATACGAACTGTAGGGATTACGGATATATTAGTAAAATTTGGTATTATATTTTTTATTTTAATGCTTTATTATCTTTATACCTCCATATGTTCTTATCTAAAATATCAAAAGAAAAAAGAAAATTTATATTGTTTAAGTATATTTACAACGATTATAATTACCTTGATGTCCGAAGTTTATTTTAACTATCCCTTTTATTGGTCATTATTATTTCTCTATATATTGAATAAACCCAAATACAAGGATACCAACATATGATTTATATAGTTACAGCAGTCTTTAATAGAAAAGAATTTACAAAAAATTATCTAAAAGCACTTGAAAAACAGACAAATAAAAATTTTCGAGTAATAATAATTGATGATGCTTCTACTGATGGCTCATCAGAAATGATAGAAAAAGAGTTTCCAAATGTTGTTTTACTAAAAGAAAAAGGTAATTTATGGTGGGCAGAAGCAACTAATATAGGAATTAAATATGCTATAAAATTAGGTGCAAAATATATAATGACTTTAAATAATGACACCATTCCTTGTGAAAATTATATTGAAAAAATGTATTATTGGATGAAAAAAAAGCCTAATGCTCTATTAGGTGCATTTGCTATTGATGCTTTAACTCATAAAGTAATCTTTGGTGGAGAGATTTTAGATTGGAAAAGAGGAAAGTATAAAAATATTTTAGAACAAATACCAGAAAACAGAAGATATGGACTAAAAGAGGTCAATATATTTCCAGGAAGAGGACTACTTATTCCTATAAATGTTTTTGAAAAAATTGGATTTTATGACTCCAAGAATTTTCCTCAAACAGTAGCTGATTTAGATTTCACTTGTAGAGCTTTTAATTATGGATATAAAATTTACTGTAACTATGATGCAAAAATAAAAATTTTTCCAGAAGAAAGTGGAAGTGTTAAATTAGTAAAAAATAGAAGTTTGGAAAATTATTATAATCACTTATTTGGAATTAGAGGAGGAGGTAATCTAAAATGGTTTATAATTTTTACATGGAAAAATGCACCTTTATTATATTTACCTACATACCTAATTATTGGATTATCCAAAAGAATTTTTGCATATCCAATCAGATGGTTAAAGGAAAGTATAAATGGATAATTTAGCACCAATAGTAATATTTACATATAATAGATTAGATTCACTTATTAATACTATTAATAATTTACTTAAAAATGAAAATATAAATGAATCAAAACTTATTATATTTTCAGATTCTTGGAAGAATTACAAAGATAAAGAAAGTGTTCTAAAAGTTAGAGAATATCTATACACTATTAAAGGATTTAAATCTATTCACATTATTGAAAGAGAAGTAAACTATGGATTAGCTAAAAGTATAATAGAAGGAGTCACTGATATTCTTAATAAATATAATAAAATTATAGTTCTTGAAGATGATTTAATAACTTCTCCAAATTTTTTATCCTATATGAATCAAGCTTTGAATTTCTATCAAAATCACGATAAAATTTTTTCTATTTCAGGATATACAGGAAAATTACCAAGTTTAAATAAACTTAAAAATGATGTTTATTTATCATATAGACCTTCATCATGGGGTTGGGGAACATGGAAAAATCAATGGGATAATATTGATTGGGATGTTGTTGATTTCAATGAGTTTATTCATAATAGAAAAAAAGTAAAAAAATTTAATCGTGGAGGTATTGATATGTCAAGAATGCTAAAACATTGTATGGAGGGAAAAAACCATTCTTGGGCAATACGATGGGCTTATGCTATGTCAAAGCAAAATAAATATTGTATATATCCCAAAGTATCTAAAGTCCAAAATATAGGTTTTGGAGATAATGCAACAAATTGTAAAGGAGTTAATATATATAAAACAGATTTAGATACTAAAGATAAATTAAATTTTAAATTCAATAAAGATATAAAAATCAATGAACAATTAATAAAAGAATTTAAATATATATTTAGCTATAAAAATAAACTTATTTCTAAAATAAAAAATTATATACAAAAGATTATATTATGAAGCCTAAATTATTATGTATATTACACCGTTCCCCACCAACACATGGTGCAGCTAAAGTAGGAGATTTTATCAGTGAAAGTAAAAAATTAAATGAGAAGTTTGATTGTCAATTTATAACTATAAAATCATCAAATACTATAGGAAATATTGGTAAAATCAATTTTAAGAAGCTTTATTTGGTAGTAAAACTCTATATTAAAATTTTTATTGCACTTATATTTTTTAGACCTGATAAAATATATTTTACAGCATCTATTAATAGTATCGCTTTTTATAGAGATATTCTACTTTCTACACTTTGGAAATGTTATAAATTATTTAAAAAAACAGATATTTACTATCATTATCATACAAAAGGTATTAATAAGTTTGTTTCTGTTTCAAAAAAAAATTTAAAATTAACTAATTTTTTTCTTAAAGATGTAAATTTAATTTTACTATCTCCTTTGCTTAAAGATGATTTTAAAAAGATAGATAACTATAAAAATATTTTATATCTTCCTAATGGAGTAGAAAACAATCTTACAAATAAAGAGTTTATATCATATCTTGAAGAAAAAAAATTTCATAATATTAATATATTATATTTATCAAATATGATTAAATCAAAAGGGTATTTTGAAATACTAAAATTAGCAAATTTATTCAAAAATAAAAAATATCATTTCCATTTTGCAGGTGGATGGCAAGATAAAGAAGATGAAAAAGAGTTTTTTAAATATATAAAGAAAAACAATTTAGAAAAAATCGTTACCTTTCATGGTTTTGTAAATGGTGAACAAAAAAGAAAACTTTTTATCGACACATCTTTATTTGTTTTCCCAACTAGATATAAAAATGAAGCCTTTCCTTTAACTATCTTAGAATCACTTTCATATGGAGTACCTATACTTTCAACAAATGAAGGTTCAATTCCTTTTATAGTAGATGAAAAAAGTGGGATTATAGTATCTAATTTAAATGACCTATCTATAGAACTTGATAATGCTATAGATAATTTAATCAACAAAAAAACATCTATTTATTGCAGAAAAAGATACTTAAAAAACTTTACATTAGATAAATTTGAAAATAACTTAGTGGAGGTATTTAAATGAAAATAATGGACTATGATATATATATAGATAAGCTAGAACAGATAGACTTAACAGAGAAAAAGATTATAAATACAATTAATCCTCACTCTTATATTATAGCTAAAAGTGATGATTCATTTCAAGAAGCGTTAAAAGCTTCCGATATATTAATTCCAGATGGAAGTGGAATAGTTCTCGCATCTAAATTCATTTATAAAAAAAATATAAAAAAAGTTGCAGGGTCTGATTTACATAAATTTTTATTGGAAAAAATAAATAAAAAAAATGGTAAAATATTCTATATGGGAGCTTCAACAGATACTCTAAATAAAATAGAAAAAAAACTAAACAAAGAATATCCAAATATTATAATGGATAGTTATTCTCCACCTTTTAAAGATTTTTTTTCAGATGAAGAAAACCAAATAATTATAAATAGAATTAATGCCTTTAGTCCAGATGTCCTATTTATCGGGATGACTGCTCCTAAGCAAGAGAAATGGTTATATGAACATAAAAATAAATTAAACTTTAAAGTAGCTAGTTCTATTGGTGCAGTCTTTGATTTTTATGTAGGTAGAATAAAAAGATCTTCTCAATTCTGGATAAATTTACATCTAGAATGGTTACCAAGATTAATTAAAGAACCTAAACGCTTATGGAGAAGAAATTTTATTAGTACACCACTATTTATTATAAATATAATAAAATATAAAATCCTGATGATACATTTTAAATTAGTTAATACGCATAAATATTAGTACTTTATTACAATATATTTTTTTCTTTCAACTATTTTTCACTTAAGATTCAAATAGCTCTATAAAATATTAATTTTTATTAAAATAAATTTTTAAATGTAATTTTATATTATTTTTAATATAAAATTACAAAATTAAAATATACAACTAAGAATAATTAATCATTCTTAAGAACTTTTATAGTAAACTTTATTATATATCAGGTATATAAAAGGAAACTTAATGAAAAGATTAACATTTAATAGTTTATTATCTATTGCAGTTATTGGCTCTTTGATTGTAGGGTGTGGCTCTGACTCTACAAAAAAAACAACTTCTACTGTAGGGAAAGTTGTTGATGATTATATTGCAGGGGCAACAGTCTGTGCAGATATAAATGGTAATGGACTAGCAGATGATGACCCAAAGAATTGTGTAAAAACAAATCAACAAGGTAGCTTTAGATTTTCAACACTAAGAAAGGAAGCTTTGGTAGTCTCTGGAGGAGTTGATATAGGCACAGGTAAAGCGTTTAAAGGTGTTCTTTCAGCACCTGCTGGAAGCAGTGTTGTAAATCCATTAACAACACTTATACATAGTGTTCAAAAAGAGGGAAACAGTTCTGTTCAAGAGGCACAAGATATTGTAAAAGAACAATTAGGCTTAAGCCGTACAGATGTTGATTTAACCTCATTTGATCCTCTTTCAGAACTTCAATTTGGAGAAGATGATAAAAGCAAAGAGGTTGCCCAAAAAGTTTTAGCACAACAAACAACCGTTCAAGTGATTTTATCTGTAACTACAACAACCATTTCAGCCACCTTAGATAATGTTAGCGAAGCCAATGTAAGTGTTGAAGCATCGAATCAAATGGCTCAATTAATGCTATCTCAAATAAATAGTCCAACAGCAACACCAAAAATAAATGATAAAGAGACCATTGAAACCATTATAAAAGAGACGGCACAAGAGACCTTTTCTGAAAATACTCAAGAGCATACAGAAGCCCTAGCCTCTATAACAAAAGTACAAACAGTTGTAGCACAACAGACCCAAGTTGTTGCACAAACTGTTGTTAAAAATATTGAATCTATTCAAGCAGATACTACCGAGAGTGCTTTAAATGTTATAAAAGAGTCTAATACTGCTATGTTATTGGTTACAGATAGACAAAGCGATGATAGTATCACAAATATCATTGAAGAAGCTGTAACAACAGGAGAGACACAAACCTTAGCAAGTGTAGATATTAACAGAGAAATTAAAAATAGTCAAAGTAATCTTATTACACGACCAGAAGTAATAGAAGAAATATTAGAAGAGATTAAAATTAGACCTACTGGTGGAGAGGGAGGAACACTTTAGAATATTAGAGAAACTCATCATTTAAAATAGTATTATATTTAAAAATCTTAGAGTAGAGTGACATAGATAAACTCTTCTCTAAAGCTTCAATATGACCTTGATGATGAGTATCTGTACCAACAAAATCTACCATACCATTAAGAATTAATTTTTTAACTGCCTCTCTTATATCAGAGGAGTAATAATTGGCAATGGAAGTCAGATTAATTTGAAACAGTACGCCCATATCTTTTAAAGCCTGATACTCTTTAAACGAATAATGAAAATATACATACCGTTCAGGGTGAGCCAATAATGGTGTATACCCTGCTAATTTTATATCATAAATCAAACTCTCTAAGTTATTGGGATAAGTAAAATAGGAGAGTTCAAAGAGAAGATATTTTTTCTTTCCGAAAGATAAAATATCTCTTTTAGATAACAACTCTTCAAAAGATTTATCTGCATAATATTCAGCAGCCACCTCTATCTCAATATCAATATCTCGTTTAGATAACTCCTCTTTTAAAATCAAATATTTATCTTTTATATTTTTAGAACTATTAGAAAACATATCACTAATATGTGGTGTTGTAATTAACCGTGTATAGTTCATCTCTTTTAATTTAAGAATTAACTCTATAGACTTATCTAAACTCTTTGCTCCATCATCAATTTCAGGAATAAGATGTGAATGTATATCGGTATGAATTAAACTTTTTTTATTTTTAAAAATAAAAGATAGAATAGACATTATATATCCTTCTTCTCTTGATGAGTACCGTAGCCGTAGCCGTAGCCGTAGCCGTAGCCGTAGCCATTATTTTTTTCAACTTTTACCCTATTTAATATAATTCCTGTAGATTTAATATTTTTTTCAATCTTAAGCTCATTAAATTTTTCTAAAAATAGTTTATCTGCAACATTAGCCTGTACAATAAGTAGAAAAATATCACTGTATTTTAAAACCATATTTGCATCGATAACAGCACCAATAGGTGGTGTATCAAAAATAATATAATCGTACTCTTTCATTAATTTCATAATGCTCTTATCGAATTTATCACTCATCAACAGTTCAGAAGGATTTGGAGGAACAGCACCTGCTGGTAAAAAATCTAAATTTTTATTAATCGGCTGAATAAGAGAAAAGAGATCTAAATCTTCAATAAGGTATTGAGTTACACCTATCTTATTGCTCTTCTCAACCTCTCGATAGAGACGAGGCTTTCTAAAATCTAAATCTATCAATAAAACCCTTTTCCCTGTCTTAGAGATAATATTACCAAGTCCAGCAACGACCGTTGTTTTACCCTCCCCTGCAATGGTTGATGATATTAAAATTCTTGTACACTCCTGCTCCTTAGGAATAACAAACTGAAGATTGGTTCGAATATATCGTAAGGCTTCATCAAAAAATCGTCTATTTGAGTTAAATGGAAGTTGTCCATAAAGAGGAGAATCCGTCAACTCACTAACTGTTGAAGCATCTCTTATTTTAGTATCTAACATTGCACGTAATGCTGTAAAAAATATACCTATTATTAATCCAACCAATAGACCAACAACGATAATCAACTTTCTATTTGGTTTAGAAGCAACATAAGCTTCTATAGGATCTTCTATAATTTGAGTATTTACAATAATCGATGCTTTTGAGATTTCTATCTCCATCTTCTTTTGTAAAAGAAAAGTATATATATTTTCACTTAGAGTAAATTTACGCTTTAAATTCTGAATATTCAACTCTTTTTCTGGAAGAGAGTGTAGTAGAGAGTTTTTCTCTTTTAAATCACGCTTTAAAACCTTTAATGTCGAATTAATATTTTTTTCAGTCATCACAATATTAGAAAGTATCTTCTTTTTTGTTAAAAGTTGACTCTTCTCTAACTTTTTAATATTTGTTTTAATATAACTTCTAATCTCACTCTCTCTTTTAAAATTTCTTTATTGGCTTGAACAACTTGAGGATGCCCTACAGTAAAATTAAATCTTAGATTCTCTAATAATTTATCTTCCTCATTTAGACCCTGAATAAGTAGAGAGAGCTGTCTATTTAAGGTTATTGATTTTCTTATATTTTTTAATTGCAATCTCATCTCTAAAAGCGTTACATTATCCAACCTAAAACGCTCTACAAGTGACTGAATTGAACCAATAGCAATACCACTATTTAACAATGAAACAGTATTTAACTGATTATTTTTTAAACTTTTTTTAAAATTTTTCAACTCTTTAAGTTGTAATAAAAGTCCTTGTAACTCTTCTTTTTTTGTTGTTATCATCTCAAATATTACTTGATTAGACTCTTTTGGTATAAAAGTTGAACCTCTCTGCTGATAGTTTTTTAACTTATTACCTTCATTGGCTAAATGTCTCTTTGCATCACCAATCTGTGTATCTAAGAA
>Ga0256826_1001228_pt1 | contig 15934 bp, 11 predicted proteins | sample CV79metaG_FD_185975 | JGI IMG/M metagenome (GOLD analysis project Ga0256826, IMG submission 185975) | Hydrothermal vent microbial communities from East Pacific Rise, Pacific Ocean - CV79 | ecosystem: Environmental > Aquatic > Marine > Hydrothermal vents | place: Pacific Ocean: East Pacific Rise...
AAAAAAGTTTTAATGAAAAAGTTTTAAGTGCTACTTACCCTGATGAACTTTTAGAAAATATTTTTCGTGCTAAACCCATCTTTAATTCTGAAAATTTAGAGCAAGATAAAGAGGGTGTTTTTATTCAAAAAATAGTTAAAGAGGGTGTCTATGACATCTCATATAGTGTAACTGGAAAACAACGAACATTTCGTGATAAACTAAACAAAATATTAATTAAAGTGAGAGAACAATAATGAAATTTGTAGGGGCACATGTAAGTGCAAGTGGTGGAGTAGACAATGCTCCTTTAAATGCCATGAAGATTGGGGCAAAGGCTTTTGCTCTGTTTACTAAAAATCAACGTCAATGGGTAGCCAAACCTTTAGAAGAGAGCATGATAGAGAGCTTTAAAGAAAATCTTGAAAAATCGGGTGTTTTACCTAAGCATGTTTTACCTCATGACAGTTATTTAATTAATTTAGGTCACCCCGAAGTGGAGAAATTAGAGAAGTCACGTGAAGCATTTATTGATGAAATTAAACGTTGTGATCAATTGGGGCTTGTGTTGCTAAACTTTCACCCTGGAAGTCACTTAGTTAAAGTAGGTAAACGTGACCCAGAGTATGATGATAAGATTATGGAAGCAGAATTGCAATGTTTAGATGTCATTGCTGAATCTCTAAATTTAGCCATTGAAGAGACGAAAGAGATGAATGTTAAGTTGGTCATTGAAAATACAGCTGGACAGGGTACGAATCTTGGGTATAAGTTTGAACATTTAGGTCATATTATTAATAAAGTTGAAGACAAAAGTCGTGTAGGAATTTGTCTGGATACTTGTCATACTTTTACGGGTGGATATGACTTACGAACACGAGAAGCTTATGCTGAAACCATGGATGCCTTTGAACGTATTGTAGGGTTTGAATATTTGGCAGGGATGCATATAAATGATTCCAAACCAGCTTTAGGAAGCCGTGTAGACCGTCATCATTCATTGGGTGAAGGGGAAATAGGCTGGGATGCTTTTAAGTTCATAATGAATGATGATCGTATGAATGATATACCTTTAATTTTAGAAACCATTGATGAAAGTATTTGGGACAGAGAAATAGAAGCACTTTATGACTTAGTTGAGGAATAGTGCATAATTTCTTGACTTATTGTACCACTTAGTCTATAATTTATCTTAATTAATAAAGAGTTAACATTGAGAAGTTATAATGTTACTCTTAAATAGAATGGAGAGTATTAATGCATAAACGACTAGAAAACCTCATGAGCCAATTTGGCGCATTTATTCATGACAACCCCTTTAAAGTACTGTTGGTATTGGTAGTGTTACTTGCTTTTCCAATTTCTCATGTACCACAAATCAAAATGGATACTTCAACAGAAGGGTTCATGCATGAAGATGACCCCGTACTCCTAACCTATAACAAGTTTCGTGACCAGTTTGGACGTGATGAACGCATTGTTTTAGCCATTGAGAGTGACACTATTTTTACCATAGACTTTTTGAGTAAACTTAAAAATATGCATAAAGAGATTGAGTCAACGGTTCCTTACATAGATGAAGTTACTTCCCTTTATAATGTAAGGAATACAAGAGGTGAGGGTGACAAACTCATAACCGATGACCTTTTAGAACCTTTTCCTACTACAAAAGAAGAAGTACAAACTATTAAAAAACGTGCGTTAGAGTCACATTTTTACAAAGATTTACTTATTAATGAAAAAGGAACAATGACAACGGTTATTATTGAAACGGATGCTTACTCCCATGAGGGAGAACAAGAAGTTTCAGTTGAAGATGAGTTTTCTGAAGGTTTTGATGATGAAGCGACTCAAAACTCGGTAGAGAAGAGAGCGTTTCTAACAGACCAAGAGAACCATGAACTTTTAGAAGCGATTAAAAAGATTACAAACAAATATGAGGCAGAAGGATTCAAGATTTATCTTGCAGGTTCTCCAGTCGTGAACAATGAACTTAAAGCACAAATGAAATCTGATATGCAGAAGTTTATGCGTATTACTTTTCTTATTATCTTAGTTTTTCTTTTTGTAGTGTTCAGACGTTTTTCTGCTGTTTTCTACCCTTTGTTGGTCATTATCCTCTCTCTCGTAGCAACGGTGGGAACAATGGCTTGGAGTGGTACAGCATTTAAGTTACCAACCCAAATTGTCCCTTCACTTCTTTTGGCTGTTTCAGTTGGAGCAACGGTGCATATTCTCTCTATTTTCTTTGACCAATTTAACAAGAGTGGTGATAAAAAAGAGGCACTCTCTTACACCCTTGGTCACTCTGGTTTAGCCATTGCAATGACTTCCATTACCACAGCCATTGGTGTTGGCTCATTTGCAGGGTCTGAAGTTGCACCCATTTCTGACTTAGGAATTTTTGCTTCATTAGGGGTGATGATTTCATTGGTTCTTACCTTGACACTGCTTCCTGCACTTTTAAGTATTACAAAGTTAAAACCAAAAGCTAAAACAGAAGCTGGAAAAATGGACATGCTCATGAAAAAGTTGGCAGTGATACCTGTTAAACATACCAATGCAGTACTATTCTCTTCGCTCTTTGTAGTCTTGTTGGCTTTGGCTGCTGCGTCGCAAGTGAAGTTGTCTCACAACCCATTAAAGTGGTTTCAGCCTGAAAAAGATACCCGTATTGCAACAGAAGTCATAGATGATAAAATGAATGGTACAGTAACCATTGAGGTTGTGGTAGATACGGGGAAGGTAAATGGTTGGAATGACCCTGACAGATTGGCTAAACTTAATGACTTTTCATCAAAAATGGAGCAGTATAAAGATGAGTTTACTCATGTTGGAAAAGTAGTTTCATTGGCGACCATTGCTAAAGAGACCAACCGAGCGTTACATGAAAACAAAGAAGAGTTCTACAGCATTCCCAAAGAAGCCAACCTTGTTTCACAAGAGTTATTACTTTTTGAAAATTCGGGTTCAGATGACCTTGAAGATGTTGTTGACAGCCAATTTTCAAAAGCAAGAATTACCATTAAGCTACCATGGCTTGACTCTGTTAATTCAGTGAAGGTTTTAGAGTATGTACAGAGTGAAGCGAGTAAAACATTTTCTGCTTCAACAGTTGAGACCACGGGAATGATTCCTCTGCTTGTCAATACTTTTTCAAATGCTGTACACTCTTCTGTCTCTTCATATATTATGGCTGGAATTGGTATTACTTTTATGATGATGCTAATTTTAGGTTCGGTACGTATTGGACTACTGAGTATGATTCCAAATTTAGTACCTATTATTATGGGACTGTTGGTTATGTACATTGGAGAGATGCCTTTAGATATGTTTACATTGCTCATTGGCTCCATTGCCATTGGACTTGCCGTTGATGACACCATACATTTTATGCACAATTTTAGAAGATACTACCTAGCGAGTGGAGACTCAGCAAAAGCAATTGAACAAACATTTTATACAACAGGAAAAGCAATGGTCATTACGACCTTGGTACTTGCATTAGGATTCTTTGCATACATTGCAGCAAATATGATTTCGGTACAAAATTTCGGAATCATCACAGGTTCAGTCATTGTTTTTGCTCTACTGTCTGACCTACTTTTAGCACCAGCATTAATGATTGTTGCTGCTAAACGTGGTTGGATTAAATAGATTTATAATATTAAAGGATACACAATATGAAAGCAACAAAATTATTATTTTTATTAGGCGTAGGCGCAACACTGCTTACTTCAAACGTTATGGCAGACGATGCGAATGCAAGAGCCATTATGGACAAAGTTGATGCACGTGATGATGGAAAAACTTTAGAGCAAGACATGCTCATGGTACTTATTGACAAAAATGGAAATGAACGTAAGCGTGACCTTAAGTCTTATGGAAAAGATTTTGGTTCAGATGAACACCGAACACTTTTTTTCAAAAGTCCAGCTGATGTTAAAAATACAGCTTTTTTAACCTATGACTATGATGACTCAGCAAAAGATGATGACCAGTGGTTGTATTTACCTGCATTAAAAAAAGTAAAAAGAATTCCGTCAACTGACAAAAGTTCGAGTTTTATGGGTTCAGATTTTTCTTACTTTGACATGACAGACCGTGACCTTGAAGATTATGATTTTAAAATTTTAAAAGAGACAGAGGTGCGTGGACATGCAGCATGGATGATTGAGTCAAAACCAAACAATCAAGCTGTTATTGATGAGTCGGGTTATGAGAAGACCATTGCCATTGTAAGAAAAGACAACTATGTGGTGGTTCGTGCCATTAACTTTTTGACCAATGGTAAAAAGAAGTATTTGGATTTAAAAAAAATACATGAAGAGAATGGCGTATGGTTGGTAGATGAAATGACCATGACCACGAAAAAAGGAAAACAAACCTTACATAAAACCATTTTGTCTTTTGATAACATCAAATTAAATGAAACCATTGATGATGGTGTATTTACAACAAGACGTTTAGAAAAAGGTCTCTAAAATGTTTGAAATCCGTAGGGTGTTTTCCCTGAAAACACCGTCAAAACCAAAGCTTATATTGTTATCACTATGTGTGATTTCAACATTAAATGCTGAAAACTTAGACGATGTTCTAGATGGTTTTGATGATGAACCAAAAGTAGAAAATGTAAAATCTGTAAAAGAGACAAAAGTCCAAGATGACCTCATGGATGGTTTTGAAGATGAAGCAGTAACGCCTAAAAAAAGTCAAGTTGAAAACTTAAAATTAGCAGATTTTACAGGAAAAGTAACCGAACAGTTAGCGTTTTCTTACAGTGACGACAACCCTCATGACAACATATCTTCGTTAAAGTCTTCTTTACTTTTAGACTACGAACACAAGTTCGACAATGGCTTTAAAGTAAAGACCAATGCTAAAGCCTACTACGATGCTATTTACAGCATACGAGGACGAGACAAATACTCAAAAGATGAGTTAGATGAACTTGAACATGAAGTAGAACTTTTCGATGCTTATGTAGAGGGAAGTTTAGCTGATAATTTAGACATGAAATTGGGTCGTCAAGTGGTTGTTTGGGGTCGTTCTGATACCATTCGAGTTACCGATGTGTTAAATCCTTTGGACAATCGTCGTCCAGGTATGGTAGACATTGAAGACCTCCGTTTGCCTGTTGCCATGGCAAAGTTTGACTACTTTGTAGGTGACTGGCGTGTAACCCCCATTGCTGTAGTTGAACAACGTTTCTCTAAAAACCCACCAGCAGGTTCTGCTTTTAATGGTTCATCTCGTTCTTTGCCTGATGATGAGAACTATAATGATGTAACTCCTGCCTTAAGTATTGGTGGAGAGTTTTCAGGATGGGATGTTAACTTCTACGCTGCTAAAATTCGTGACGATGCAGGGTATTTTTCAGCTGGGAAGTTAAAACATGACAAAGTCAATATGTTTGGTACGGCGTTAAATATTTTGAGTGGTTCATGGTTACTTAAAGGTGAACTGGCTCATTTTGATGGCTTAAAATACAGTACAACAGCGAACAAAGAGTTTAAACGAACTGACGGATTGATTGGACTTGAATACAATGGGGTGGCTGATACTTTAATCTCTTATGATGCCTCAGTAAGAAGGGTTCATGATTATGATACACGTTTAAAGCGTTTGCCTTTGGCTGTAGAGCAAGAGACTTACCAACATGCTTTTCGTGTCAGTTCAGATTTTATGAATGCAACGCTAAAAGGGAACTATCTCATTTCACTTTTTGGTGCTAAAGCAGATGAAGGTGGTTTTCAAAGAGCATGGGTGAAGTATGACATTGCTGATGGCATTTTTGCGAATGTTGGGGTAGTTGACTACATTGGTGGTTCAAAGCGTTTTGATGCTGTTTCAAACAACGACATGGCATTTATGGACGTAACCTATAGCTTTTAAAATTAAGAGGTGAACATTAGTTCATCTCTAGCACAATACTAAAGGTAGCACCATCTATATGGTTATGCACAGATATTTCTCCTTCCATATGTGTTTGAATAATCATTTTTGACATATAGAGTCCTAATCCAGTACCATTTAAATTCTTTTTTGTAGAGAAGTAGGGATTAAAGATATTGTCAATAATATCAGAGGGAATGCCACCAGCATTATCAGAAATGGTCAAGATAATCTTTTTATTTTCTGCTTTTAATTTAATATGAATATGTTTATCTTCTCGTAAGTGTTCATTAAATGCATCTTTTGCATTATATAAAATATTTAAAATGGCTTGTGCTACTTCATTAGAGTATCCATAACCGTATAGTTCTTTTTCTTTTTCAAATAACAAAGATATTTTAGATTCATTGAAAACAGGTTCTATAATTAGCAGTAAATGTTCAATAACATCATTGAGTAAAAATTTTTCTTTTTTCTTTCTTGGTTGGAAAAAATCTCTAAAGTCATCAATGATTCCAGACATCTGTTTTATCTGTAAATTGGAATCATGTTGAAATTTATCAATTTCTTTTTGACCAACTTCATTTTTTTTGTATTTATAGACCAACACTTCTCCAATGAGCATAAGACTATTGAGTGGTTGTCTCCATTGATGTGCAATCATATTAATCACTTGTCCCATTTGTGCAAGTCTTGATTGTTGAAGCATAATGAGTGTATGTTCTTGGTTCTTTTCAACTTCTTTTTTTATAAGTTCTTCTAGTGCATATTCTCTTTGTTCTCGTTCTTTAAAGAGGGTTCCAATTATAAGCAATAGAAGCATTTGAGATAGAAAATAGAAGTTTAGGTTAATAAGGTTATTTGCTTCATTATCTGTTGTGAAAATTCCTAAGTCTAAGTAGGTTAAATAGAGTGTCACCATGGTAATAATAACGATGGAAAAGGTTGCATATTGTATGCCTCTTGTTGATGAAACATAGATAATAAGAGGTAAAGTAACTGACAGAAGAAGAGATACATTCTGAATAGGAATGATAACTTGAAAAGCATAAGAGATTAAGGTAAAAAAGAGTCCAGTCACTATAAGGTTAATAACCCTTGTCTTATTCCAATGGGCATAAAGGAGTAACAGTGTTGGTACAAATAAAATTTGACCCATTATATTTCCAAACCACCATGAGAAAAAATTTTTTCCAAAATCACTAATCTCCATAACAGAAAAAACAGTTAAAAGAAGATTTCCTAAAAGAGCAGAGAAGGGTTGCAATATAAATACAATTAAAGCGATGAGTCCAAAAATATCTTTTGTAGTAGAGAGCTTTCGATTGAGTTTAAAGTAATTAAATAGTGTAAGGGCTAAAAGAGCCTCCATAACATTAATAATGGCAATGCCCAGTCCAGCTGAGATAGGTAGATTATTGTAGGTGAGTAAAAACTGTCCAAGAAAAATACCAAGCCACATCTTTTTTCCAAAGAGTAAAATAGAGGTTAATGCAAAGCCCTCTGCAGCAAAAATAACAATGGTTACAATATTATTGTTAGACGAAACGGCAAAACTCAGTTCTCCTGAGAAAAAATAAAGCAGTGTAAGAATGCTAATTTGAAAAATATAAAGTAATTGATTTTTAGATTGTATATAGTTAAATAATGATGTAATGGTTATTCCTTAGCATAGATATCTCTACCATCATAGAGAAAAGAATGTTAAAGTCGTTGTTTTATGGGAAGAGTTTTTTAGATTTTTTTATGCAGTTACTAAACTTAACAAGGAAGAGCAGGTACATTAGTTACCATAATAGGACTAATGTACAGTGTGCAGAAAAGTGCTACTTTTCAGAACCTAGCCATTTCCATAGAAGACCAGCGAGGATTGCACCAGCAATAGGTGCAACCCAGAAGAGCCAAAGTTGACTCAGCGCTGCTGTGTCAGCGAAAAATGCTACAGCTGTACTTCTTGCAGGGTTAACAGAGGTATTTGTTACTGGAATTGAGATGAGGTGAATGAGTGTTAACCCAAGACCAATGGCAATGGGAGCAAACCCAGCAGGAGCTTTGTCAGAAGTTGATCCTAAAATAATGAAGAGAAACATGAACGTTAATGCAACCTCAATTAGAAGCGCAGAAGTCAGACTGTACCCATCTGGTGAGAGTGCACCGTAACCATTTGAGGCAAACCCTCCTACTTCAAAACCAGCTTTTCCTGTAGCAATAAGATAGAGGAGAAGTGCACCTACTGTACCACCTATAACCTGAGTGACAATATACGGAAGCAACTCTTTAGTCTCAAACTTACCTGCTGACCATAAACCCAGTGAAACAGCAGGGTTTAGATGACAACCAGAAATGTGACCAATGGCATAAGCCATGGTAAGCACAGTCAGACCAAAGGCAAAAGCAACACCTATAAAGCCAATACCAAGTTCAGGAAATCCAGCTGCTAAAACAGCTGAACCACAGCCCCCAAATACTAACCAAAAAGTTCCAATGAACTCTGCTACTAATTTTTTATTTAATGACATGTTAATCCTTTTGTTAATTTATGTTTTATTATATCTGTATACTCTTTGAATATTAATAAATATTTGTTTTAATAATATTTACTAATACCTATTAGTTTCCCATATCCATTTTAAGCTCTATTGTTCCATTAGAATCTTTGGCTTGTTCAATAATATAGCGTTGATTTAAGAGCTTTTTCTCTTCCAATTCCACTTGTTTCATTTGAATATATTGTCGTACGGACATTTTCATTTTTAACATATAGGCTTTGTCAGCATTGGCTCGACTCTCTTCTAGGGTTCTTCTTAACTCTTCTACCTTGATTTGCTCCTCTTTTGTTTTTACTTCCTCTTTCATTTTTTCTGTTTCAATAGCAGCATCAATAAGTCTCTTTGGAGGAGAGATGGTGTTAATATGCAGTTGAATTAATGTTACTGGAATCTTTTGAATTGTCAAAAAGTTTTTGATATGCTCTTCGGTAGACTCTTCGATGATTTGAACCGTACTACTGTTGGCTTGTAATTCTTGAAGAGGATGTGACTTGACGGCTGCTTCTAAACTTACTTTTAACATGGAAAGAAGTAATGCACTGTACCACTCATTGTTGTCACCAAATTTTTCAACCAGTAGAGGGGTATTGTCTTTTTGGTACTGAAAACTCATATTGACAGTGAAATCAATTGGAATGTTTTCTTCCGTCAATAACCCTGAAAATGATTCACTGATTTCAAAAGGTTTTAAAGAAAAAAGTTTAATGGTACTGGAGCTAACAGCCCAAATGGTACCTGTTGAGATGGCTTTTTTTTCTATGCCAGCTTTTTGTAAAAACCAAGGTTTTTTAATGACAACAGCTTCCATTCCTGCATCAACTGTAACACGTTGAATAACACTAAAGTATAGAATCAAAAGAGCTGATAAAGTAATAATAATTGTTTTTTTCATGTTTTAATATTCCTTTAGCCTAAAAAGAGACTTTTTTCTATTTTTTTCTCATGTAAATCAGCCATGTTTTCAAGTGCTTGTGCAACAGCAGGATTTTGTTTGAGTAGTTCTTGCATGGACTGAATGTCAATAGCAATAACACGGATGTCAGACAAGGCACAAACTGTCACTAAACTAGGCTCTTTTCTTACCAAGGAAGCAAGACCAAAAAGGTCTCCACTTTTGAGTCGATTTTCATGTAGAAGTTCATTGTTTTTGTTCTCAATATGCTCTTTAGCTACACCATTTAAGATGAGATAAACTTTGTCAGTTAATGTTCCTTTTTGAAGGAGACATTCGCCTACACCAAAGTCATCTACTTTAGAGTGTTTTGCAAGTTCTAAGAGTTCTTTATCGGTTACAGAGAATATTTGTGACTCTTTAAGTAACTCTAAAATCTCTTTAGGGGACTCTTCTTTACTCATACTTGTAACACCATCAAAATTGTAGACTTCATGTGCGCGTGTTGGGAAGGTAATCCCGTAACGTTTATTTGCGTACCAAATACGTGTAATAAAGTCATTATGAATGGCTGCTACTTGTCCATAGTCACGAATGAAATAGCGTATTTCGTAACGAATAGAAAACTCATCATAAGAGATAAGTGCAACATGAGGTGCAGGTTCTTTTAAAATATCAGGTACTTCAGCAGCAGCTTCCAAAAGGACTTGTTTTACTTTGTTTGGTGCGTCATCAAAAGAGATGTCAAAGGCAACAGATTCTCTATGAATGGGTGTTGGTCGTGAGTAGTTTTTAAACTGTTCTTTTGCAATGGCAGCATTGGGAATGACCAGTGAGTCACCAGCAAAGTCAACCAGTGTAACAGCTCTCCAGTCAATGTTTTGAACCTGTCCATCTTTGTCTCCTACACAAATCCAATCTCCAACAGAGAAAGGTTTAGAAGAGAGTAAGGCAATTCCAGAAAAGAGACCACCTAAAACATCTTGTAGTGCTAAACCTAAGACAACAGAACCTACACCTAAGGCAGCAAGTAGTCTTCCTAAGTCAGCACCCCAAACGGTAGAAGCAATGATGGCTGCACCAAGTAAAACCAAAAAGGTTCGCGTAAAGTCAACTAAGAGTTTTGGAATACGTGCTTTTACATTTTCGGGAAGTGCTTCTGAAAAAACCAAAGTGTTAATAAATTTTAGTCCAGAGTGTACCAATACAAGCCAAAAGAAGGTTGCAGAAATTTTAAGTAGAAGTGAGTCTGACCCCAATTTCATAATTTTACTCAAAATAAGATAAATGGCCAAATTTGGAAGTAAAATATTTCTTATGTTATGAACAATAGGAATGAACTCAGAATCTTTTCGTTCTAAAAAGAGCAGTAGTTCCCCAGCAATAATAATGGCGAGAGGAAGACCAAAAATAATAAGAACACCCCATGTTTTCCACTCTTCGGGTAAAGTAGCTAATAAATCACCCATAATTAACTCTCTTTAGCATTACACTCAATGCAATAAACTTCTTCATTACTATTATTGCATTGCGTATAGAGTTCTTGGTTTGTCAGTTGATCGTAGACATTTTTACTAATACGTAGGCTATTGAGTTCTGCCTCATGTGAAATTCGGTTTGCATCATTAACAGCTTCACCCCAAATGTCATAGACAAATTTGTGTTTACCTACTATTCCTGCCATTATTTCTCCAGAATCAATACCAATAGAGAGTGACAGTTGTGTTTGATGTCTTTTATTAAAGAAGTCAACCACTTCAAACATTTTAATGGCATATTCACTCATACGCCGAGCATAATCTAGCCTTGGTGTAATTAATCCACTTGCAGCCATGTAAGAGTCTCCAATGGTAGTGATTTTTTCTATACCAAAGAGTTGTGCTTGATTGTCGAACTCGTTAATGAGTTCATTGAGAAGTTCAATGGACTCTTTAGCATCAAGCCCGTTTGAGAGCTGGTCAAATCCATGTAGTACAGAAAAAAGTACAGCCACATTTGGAATGCTTTCTGCAATGTGTTCTTCGCCATTTTTGACACGTGTAGCAATGGTCTGAGGCAAGATGTTAAGCAATAGCTCATCATTTTCTTTATTTTTTTGATTTAATTCTTCTTCTTGCTTATTAATGGTCTCAATCATCTTATCAATATTTTTAGAAAGTTCTCCAAATTCATCATCACGTTGTAGATTAATAGGTGAGGTTGATTTTTTATTGATGATATTTTTTACACCCGTTGCCATGCTATTAATGGGAGCTAGAAAAGTGTAAGCTAACCAAATGGCATAAAAAGTAATGAGTGTGGCCAAGATGGTTGCAGAAATAAGAAGTGAGTTTTGGAAACTTCGAATAGGTCCTTCTGCTTCTTTTAATGCTTTTTCTGCAATGATGACCCAGTCAAGCCCTTGAATTTTTAAAGGAGCATAAGCACTGAGAACTTTTTGCCCTAAATAATTTTTTGTAATAACGGTTCCCTCTTCACCTTCAATCGCACGTTTAATAGATTCACTTTGAACGGTTTGGTTTAAAATGGTACTGTTCATTGATTTGATAACTCTTTTTTGTTCAGTATTTAAATCAGTTTTGTTTAAATCTGCAAAAAATTCATTGGGCTTTTCCATAAGTTTTCTAGCATTTGAACGCATTTTAAAGTCTCTTCCTACCAAATAAACTTCTCCACTTGTTCCTAGTCCATCATGCATCCAGTTTTTGTCTCCTGTTGTAATGTTGTTAATACTTTCAACAGAAATTTGTGTGGCTAAGATACCAATGAGTGCATTATTTGAATAAATAGGTACAGCAAAAAAAGCTTGTGGTAGATTTCTTGAGGGTTTATAGTTTTTAAAGTCAGAGACTTTTACTTCCCCTTTATTAGGGTTAGCGATAACTTTTTTAACTACTTTTGCCAATGAACTTTGAGCATAAGGACCATCATTTAAGTTGGTAGCAAAATCAACACCTTTGGAGACAGCATAGATGACATGTAGACTTTTTGCATCAATTAAAAAGAGGTCATGAAATCCTTGATTTCTAACAATGTCACGAAGTGTACTGTGAAACTTTTGATGAACTTCAGAGTAGTAACTTTTGTCATCAGAAGATTCCATTAAATCCTTTTTACCAACTTTAGAAGGGTTATTTACAATATAGTTATATTGTAAATATTTAACCACATCTTTTTTTGGAAGTAGGGTAGTATAACTGTACTCTTCTAAAGAGTTTTCGTTTAGTTCATCAACAAAATGGTTTTTATAAAAATCTTCCAGTTGCTTAGATTTCTCTTTATCAATACCTACATTGTATGTATCTAAAAGATTAAAACCAGCCGAAAATTCGCTCATGGCATCAATGACACTTTTTTGAGATGAAAAAGTTTTCATAAGATTTTGCTTATTATGAAAATAGTTTTCAATCTGTTGTGTTCTTGCTGATTGCAATGAAGTTAAGTGGTCATACATACTTTTGTTGAGAGACTTCTTCCCATACTGTAGACCTTGAAATCCAATAATGGCAATACAGGTAACAGCAATACCCAGTATCATCATTAGAAACTTTGACTTGACACTTACTCTATGAAAGAGTTTTATTTTTCCCTTTTTTAACATCTATTTATCTCCTCATCTTTGATAATTCTATTCCAATTTGTTTTGGGCTTAATGGTAAGCCACCAGCATTAATTGCGATGGTTTGTCCTTCATATGAAAGAACAAACTTACAAAATTCATACAGAAGTTTAGGAATGGGTTTTTCGGGTGGTACATCTAGGTATATGTAAAAAAATCGTGTTAATGGATAGCTACCTTGTTGAATATTATCATCAGATGGAGTGTAGATAGGGTAGTTTTTACGTTTTGCTAAAGAGAGTGCTTTTACTTTAAAGTTTTGAACACCAACACTTCCAAAACAGATACCATTAACATCTTTGGCTACTTGATTCACAACTTCAGAAGTAGTAGTGTATTCATCGCTAACAATATTGTTGGTATTGTAGGTACCTTTAAGCATAACTTGTTTCCTAAAGTAAGATCGTGTCCCTGAATTTTTGTCAAAAAGATAAATACTAATATTTGAATCTGTACCATTAAGATGTTTCCAACTCTCAATTTTTTGAGGGTATCCTCGTTTCCTTTCATTGGAAAAAAGTGCATCAAGTTCTTCTAATGTAATGGTATCTAGGTGATTAAGTCGATTAACGTAGATGGCTAAAGCATCAAGTGAAACTTTTATTTCTGTAGGAGCATAACCTTTTAGCTCTTTAAATGCTTGAATCTCTTTTTGTTTAATGGGTCGGCTCATTGCCCCAATGGTTGCAGTACCTTCCATTAGTCCTTTTATGGCATCAGATGAACCTTCAAATGTCATAGAAGAAGTTACTTCTGGGTAGAGTTTTTTGAATTTAGGTACCCATACTTTTAGGTAAGCACCTACATTGGTGGAACCTTTACAGTCTAATGCCCCATAAATGCTGTTTTTATCCTCTTTTACTTGATACTTAACCACTCCTTGACACAATTCTGAGTCGGCAAGACTCTGTGTGGTCAATAAAAAGTCAAAGAATAAGAGCAGAATTACTACTTTTACTATATTTGATAACTTTAACATTGTTTACTCCCTTGTTCATTTATAGTACAATTTTTATATTTATAGATACTTTTAGATTTTATTATTTATAATATTTTTTAATTGTTTTTTATGTTTTATCATCTGTTAGGAGATAATTAAAATTAAAAAAAATAAAAAAAAAACACCATATTTTATTCATTTTTTTTGTTATACTATTATCTACAATAATTAAGGGAGAAATTTTATGGAAGGTTTAGAAACTTTTTTTCGTCAGTCATATCAACAGATTGAAGCGTATATAAATCAATTTTACGTAGATAGCGTGAATCGCTGGCAGAATTTTGATTTTATGATGGTAGCAAAACTGGGGGTTACGCTTGTCTTAGGGTATTTTATTGCAAAACTTTTTAGTACCTATATTCCCAAAGGAATGAAAATTATTGCTAAAAAAGTAAATTTTGCCGTAGATAATGATTTAATGAATAGTTTACGTTCGTTTATTTTTAAGCTGATATTCTTTTCGTTTATATTGCTTGCTTCAACAATGTTAAATCTTTCAGAAGGGGTTGATTTTGCCATTTCTGCAATTATTAAATCTATATTATTACTCTCTTTTGTAGGTTTTCTTCTACAAATTATTAAAACCATTTTACATAAAATGGCAAAAACTTCCAGTCAAGATACCAGTGAAGAGGTTATTCATGTTGTACAAGAATCTACCCTCCCTCTTTTTGAAAACACAGCCTTAATTGCTTTTTATACCGTGGGACTTTACTTGGTCTTTTCCATTTGGAATGTAGACATGACAGCTCTTTTAGCAGGGGCTGGTATTGGTGCCATGGCAATTGGTATGGCTGCAAAAGATACTCTTTCCGATATTATTGCAGGTATTCTTATTTTGACAGATGCTCCCTACAGAGTAGGAGATGTGGTCTATGTCAAAGGAAATTTAAAAGGACGAGTGAGTCAAATTGGTTTGCGTAACACTCGTTTGGTTACAAAAAATAATGTGGAAGTTATTGTGCCTAATACCATTATGGGAACTTCACAGATTGTGAACGAATCCTCTTCTAAAGAGTTTGGAATTCGTATTCAACTTGATGTAGCAACAGCATTTGGAGAAGATGTAGAGAAAATTAAATCTCTATTGATTGACTCTGCAAAGAAGGCAAAACGAGTGGCAAAAGAGCAAGAGATAAAAGCAATGATGATTGGTTTTGAACAATACTCTTTGCAGTTTCGTTTACAGTGTTGGATTGGAAATCCTGAAGACAAGGGAAGTGCTAAAGGTGAGTTAATGGAGTTGATGTATTTGAACTTTTATGAGGCAGGTATTGACATCGCAATGACAAGAGAGCAGAACATAACCATGACACATGAGACCTTACCTCCACAAGAGATTCGCATTACACAGTTCCCTGAAACCAACTCTTCGGTCTATGTTAAAGAGTTCCCTGATACCAAACAAGAAGTTGAAGTGAGTTCTTTTCCTGATACCAAGCAAGAGATGTACATTAAAGAGGTTCCTAACCTTTTTGGCACAGGAAAAGTAAAAAAAATGACCAAAGTCTCTAAAGTAAAGGATAAAGATGAAAAGTAAACTTTTTTATACGCAACTGTTTGGATTGCTTCTGTTGTTGCTTCTTATATTGTTGGTTGTACCTAAATATACAAAAATTATTCCTTCCATTTTGAAGCACAGAGTGGAGAGGGTATTGGAGAAAAACAATCTTCATTGGGTTTCTGTACGTGTGCATGACAGAGATGTTGTTTTGAGTGGTGTCGCACCCACAGTAGAAGCACATAAACGGGCTGTAAAACTTTCTAAAACAGTCTCTGCCATTAGAAGTGTTTCTGACAAAATTTCTCCCATGTTTATTGCTCCTTATACCATGAACATTACTTATGATGGTAAACAATTACATCTTAAAGGTTATATGCCTTCAAAACTAAGTAAAGAGTTATTGTTTTCAAAAGTGAGTAGTATTTATGGAGATGCTTTTGTAGATGAAGTAGACATTGGAGCTGGTGAACCAAAAGCATGGGGTAAGTTTATACGT
>Ga0256826_1001229_pt1 | contig 15932 bp, 17 predicted proteins | sample CV79metaG_FD_185975 | JGI IMG/M metagenome (GOLD analysis project Ga0256826, IMG submission 185975) | Hydrothermal vent microbial communities from East Pacific Rise, Pacific Ocean - CV79 | ecosystem: Environmental > Aquatic > Marine > Hydrothermal vents | place: Pacific Ocean: East Pacific Rise...
TAAAAGCAAGTTGATACTATTTGATTCATTCAGATATACTGTTTCATCATTCAAGAGTTCTTTTTTTAATTCTATAAAAGTGTAGAGTTTTATAATGTTCCCATCTGTCAAGACCAATTAAACAAATATTTTTATTTCACTTATTATGCTACTTCATAGGTGAATACCGCCTATTTGTTAATTGTATGTTTAAAGATTAAATCAATATGGATATAATATTTATATTGAAGTCAGTATATCTGTTGACAAAGCAGCTACTCTTGCTAAGCCCTTAAAATAGGAATAAATATATGAAAATTCGCGTCTATTACGAAGATACAGATATGGGAGGAGTTGTTTATCACTCTAACTATTTAAATTATTGTGAGCGTGCACGTAGTGATGCATTTTTTATTAAAGGTGTTACACCAGTTTTAGAAAATGGACATTTTGTAGCTCGTAAGATAATAGGAGACTTTTTTTTAAGTGCAAAACTTGGTGATTTATTAGAAATTAAAAGTGAACTTATTAAAATGAAGGCTGCTTCTTTTACTCTTAAACAAGTTGTCTATAGAGATAATGAAAAGATTTTTGAATTAGAAATATTGTTAGCATATATAGATTTTAATGGAAAACCCCAAAAAATAGACCCAAAGAGTAAAGAGTTATTACTCTCTTTATTCGATTAAAAGGGGTATATGCTTGATAAACTTAGACCTCGATGGTTTAAGTAGTTCTGTCTCATACACCATTTGATTATCTTGCATTTGAACTAAATACTCTCTATCTTCACCTGTAATTTGGTTATAGTAGTAATCAACTCCTATTGTAGTTGTATAGTTGATCCAGTCGTAAACGATATCGTTTCCTAAAAGAGAATTTGTTTCTATCAGTACATTGTTCTGCTCTGTAATAGAGTTCGCCACTATCATACTTTTACGATCTATATACTGTGTCATAGAGAGTAGAAGAGGGTCGTAGTTAATCTGAGTCGATAAAATATTTGTTGCATTTGTATCGTATAGTGTAAGTTGTGACATAATCATACTACTTTTGATAATTGGAGTATTTATAAAAAAAGAGCCATTAACAATATTTTCATTCTCTTCAAGATAATTTTCAAGGTTTGTTGTTCTTCTTGATATAAAGTATTTGATAATTTTTTTGTTAATTAATTCACCATTTTGATTAAAGTTTGGTCTCTTTTTTTCCTCATAAACACTGGTTTCTTCTTCAATCGTCGAACTGCTACTATTTACAAGTATAGGATTTAAAAATCTATCTTCTTGATAGAGTGCTAGTTTTTTACCAGTTAATGATTTGTCTGATAAAATAACAAGAGGATAGACAGCTTCTTTTAGTAGCATATCGCTTTGAGTTTGATAATTGATTCCCCCAAATGATAAAAAAGGTGAAGAACTATGTACATCTTGTTTATTTATTGTTGGAAAGTATATGTTTAAATCAGGATCGATATTAATGATATTTTGAGCCCCTTTTTTAGTTACAGGTGCAATGACATAAGAAAAACCATCTTTTTGTATTTTAAGTAAAGCATCACGTAAATCTGAAGACTCTTCACTTTCTACTTTATAGCTTTTGAGCATAAAGGAGTGACTTTTTGTCATCATGTATGCAAATGCCGCATTTGTAGTTGAAGAGGCGTACTTCCCAATTTTTTTATAGGGTAAAAGAAGAGCTATTCTTAGTTGAGCACCAGCATTAAATGCACCAAGATTTAAGATAGATATATTAAGTACTCTTGCTTCATCTTGTGCTCTATTTTGTAGTTTTTGATTTGCATGGGCAAGAAATGAAAATATCATATCATTGTCTAAATACTGCTGCATACACTCTTCATTACATTCGTAAGGATCAAGGTTCTGGATATATGTCTTAGGTAATGGAATATTTGATATCATAAAGCTTTGGGCAAATATGACAGCTGGTAAGATTAGAAATAGTAGTTTTTTCATAGGCAACTCTTTATAGTTTTTTGTAAATATACGATAAAGACCTATATCTAGTACTTTTGAAGTATATTTAATCCCTACTATTTTATAATTGTTTAGTTTAGAGTAGGGATTTATTTAGTATGCTTATTATATCGGATTGAATTTAATGTGAGTATAAATATTTAGTAGTATTAAAAAGTATTTTAAAAGATAGCCTTTCTTGTTGAATATAATGTAGAGAGACTAGAAAGGTATGTAGTAATATAAATGAAATGATTATGCTAAATATTAAGAGTGTAACCAAAACTATGATATAATATATTTAGAATAGAACCTATAAAAGGTATATGATGATTGAGCAACTACATAAAAATTTTAGACAATATTTAAATAATCAAAAACAAACATATAAAAGATATATGTGGAACATTATAGATCACGATGAAAAACTTATTGGTATCATAGGTGCGAGAGGTGTAGGTAAAACTACATATATCTTACAATACCTTAACCAACTCGATATTCCAATGCATAAAAAATTATATATAAGTGCTGACAATATAGATATAGCAAATGTACCTTTATTAGATATCGCAGGAGAATTTTCATCTTTAGGTGGGCAAGTATTAGCAATAGATGAGATACATAAATATCAAAATTTTGAAATTGATTTAAAACTGATATATGATATGTATGATTTAAAAGTTATCTTTTCTGGCTCATCTGCCATTCAACTAGAACACTCAAAAGCCGACTTGAGCCGTAGAGCAGTTCTATATAGGATTAATGGTTTGTCATATAGAGAATTTTTAGAGATTAAGTTAGAAAGAGAATTTCCAATATATTCTTTAGAAAATATTTTAGAAAATCACATTGATATAGTCTTTAATGATTTTAAGAATTTTAAACCACTAGAGTACTGGAGAGAGTATTTAGAGTATGGCTTTTATCCATTCTATTTTCAAAATGAAAACTCTTATAATATAAAACTAAATGAAACAATTAACACTGTTATAGAGGTAGACATACCATCTGTATTTAAAATAAAATATGAAAATATTATAAACTTAAAAAAACTTGCAAAATATATATGTGAATCTCAGCCATTTAAAATAAATATTAGAGAACTAAGTGGGAAAATTGGTGTGGATAGAGATACCCTATATCAATATATGGAGTATCTAAACCGTGGTAAAATTTTTAATATACTTCGCTCAAAAACTAAAGGTGATAATATCTTTTTAAAACCAGATAAAATATATCTAAATAATACAAACTTGAATTATAGCTATTGCAACAACCAAAGTATAGGAACAATTAGAGAGACATATTTTGCAAACCAAGTAGGATCTATACACCAACTAGTAGTTCCAAATAAGGGTGATTTTTTAATAGATGATAAATACATAGTAGAAATTGGTGGTAAGGATAAAAAATTTACTCAAATTAAAGATATAGATAATTCTTATGTTATTACAGACAATATTGAAATAGGATTTGGAAATAAGATTCCCTTGTGGTTAGTTGGATTCTTATATTGATAATAAGAAATATAGTGAGATATAATTAGATTTTAGAGACAACTCTTTATTGTTTTTAAATCATTTAATGTTGTTTTTTTTAACTCAGGGTTTTTTAAAAGATGTCCTGGATGGTAGATAGGGATAAGTTTATAATTTTTAAAATCTATAACATGTCCCCTTACATTTTCAAAGTTATCGTTGTCGCCTGTTAAATGAGAATATGCTTGGCTACCAAGAGTTACAAGAATCTTAGGTTTTATAAACTCTATTTGTGAAAATAGATAACTTTTGCATGAATTCCACTCTGATGGTGATGGTTGGTTGGAATTTAGAGGTTTACACTTTATACAGTGGGTATAAAAAATATCTTTCACTGAAATATGAAGAACATTCTCTATCATATTTTTAAGTGTTTCTCCTGTTCTTCCACTATAGTAAGTGTTACTGCTATCTTGTGTTTTAGAAACACTATAGTCTAAAATCATTACATCTGCACTTTTATTACCTAATCCACCCATACTTTGTGCTCGTGATTTAGTTAAATCGCAAAGATGACAGGATGAAATATTTGAAATAAGCTCATCAAGTGTATTAGGTTTTATAAAATCACTCTTCTCATTAACACTAAAAGGGTCAATATATTCAAAACCAATAGCTTTTAGTCGATATAAGTTTTGAAGAAGGACAATATTTTGATATGACTTCAACTGAACCACCATTTGTTAATTTAATGTGAGTATATTTAAAAAGTGGTTAAAATATACTTTATAAACTCAAGAGGAGAAGATAGTGAGTAGTACAACCAATGTGTTAGATATAAACAGCTTTACATTAGAATCTTCTAGTGAAGTTAAAAATATAATGCAGAAGATAAAACTTTTAAATAAAAATCGAGTTTTAATACATCTAGTCTCTTTTATTCACAATACAGTTTTAGTGCAAAATTTAAAAAAAGAGATAGAAAAAGAATTTCCAGACGCAAAATTAATACTGTTAAAGCATGATGATAAAAAAACAACACAAGTAACATTTTTCTCTTTAAATAAAGAAAATAATAATGAAAATATTAGTGATGAAATTCTTCAAGAATTAAGTATTGAAAATTCAAGTAAACATACTAGTATAGAGGGATATAGAAATCAACTTCTCAAACGATACTTTACTGATCATTTAACTGATTTACCTAATCTGTATCAGCTACGTAAAGATTTAGAAATGAATGAAGAGTTTGGTCTTATACTTGTAAAAATAGATAATTTTCAGACAATAAATAGTTTTTATGGATTTATTGTTGGTGATTATGTAATTGAGTTTGTCGGAAATTATTTAAAAGAAACATTGCCTGAACATGAAGTATATAGACTCTCTGGCTCAGAATTTGCACTTACAATAAAAGATACTAAAGATTTTTATGCTCTTAAAGAGTATTTAAATAACCTTTATCATAAGATAAAAAATATAGAATTAATTTATCAAGATAGTAAAATATTTGTTGACTTTACTGTTGCCTCTTCTGTAAATAAAAATAATAGTAATATTTTTTCAAAAGTCTCTATGGCTCTCATTTATGCAAAAAATAAAGGTATTCCTTTTTGGATATATGAAGATAGAATGAATTTTGAAAATGAGTATGAGAGAAATTTAGAATTATCATTTATTGTTCGAGATGCAATAGAAAATTCTCGTGTAGTCCCTTATTTTCAAGCTATTATAAATAATAAAACTGGAAAAATAGTTAAGTATGAGTGTTTAGCAAGACTAATAGATAGAGAAAATAAAATTTTATCTCCTGTAGTTTTTATTCCAATTTCTAAAAATATTAAAATTTATAATGAAGTGACAAAAAGTATTGTAAATAAATCTTTTGAGACTTTTGAGAATTTAGATCTTGAATTTAATATAAATCTTTCTATAGAAGATATTATGAGTCATGAAATTTATGAGTTTATTTTAAATAAACTTAAAAATTCACCTGTATCAAACCAAGTAACATTTGAACTTTTGGAAAGTGAAGCAATTCAAGATTTTAAAAAAGTTGAAAAATTTATAAATGAAGCAAAACGATATGGTGCAAAAATAGCGATTGACGATTTTGGTAGTGGTTATTCAAACTTTTCTTATCTTACAAAAATGAAAGCTGATTATATTAAAATAGATGGTTCACTCATAGAAAATATAGATGTTGATAAATCTTCACTGTTAGTTGTAGAAACTATAGTTGATTTTGCTAAAAAACTAGGTATGAAAACAGTAGCAGAATATGTTCATTCAAGTGTTGTAATGGCTAAGGTAAAAGAGTTAGATATAGATTATTCTCAAGGGTTTTATATAGATGAACCCTCTTTAAAAAGTGATTTTTAGAGGCCATCTATCATTTTTATGAGTTCTTCTGGTCTATTTGAACTTTTGATTGCATTTTCTTTAGATATAACTTTCTTTTGGAGTAACTCTATAAGCTCTTGAGTCTGTGTAGTCATATGTGTTTCTTGTTGATTAAGTTGCATTTGTGAGTATATTTGATGAACCTTATCTTCACGTATTTGATTCTGAACGGCTGGGTTTGTAATCAAAATTTCTTGAGTTGCTACTTTTCCACTCCCAATTCTTGGTATAAGTGTTTGTGAAATTACTGCAACTAAAGATGATGCAAGTTGTGCACGTATTTGAGCTTGTTCTTCTCCATCAAAAACATCAATAATACGGTTTATTGTACCTGGTGCAGAATTGGTATGAAGTGTTCCAAAGACTAAGTGCCCTGTCTCTGCTGCAGTTAATGCGGCACCAATAGTCTCTGCATCACGCATTTCCCCTATGAGGATGATATCTGGATCTTGACGTAAAGAGTATTTAAGAGCAGCCGCAAACGAAGCTGTATCACTACCAACATCACGTTGTGAAAAAAGAGATTTTATATTTTTATGAACGAACTCAACTGGGTCCTCTATTGTAATTATATGACGTCTCTCAGTCATATTGATCTCATGAAGCATAGATGCAAGGGTTGTAGATTTACCTGAACCAGTAGGACCCGTTACAAGAATAAGCCCTTTCTCTTTTTTTATAAGCTCTTTAAAAATAGGAGGATTTCCATACTCATCAAGTGTTGGAATATTTAATGGAATCATACGAAAAGCACAAGCGATTCCGTGTATAGTACGGTAGTAGTTTGCACGAAAACGGCCAACATTTTTTATCTCTATAGAAAAATCAAGTTCATTATGTTCTTCAAACTCTTTTTTCTTCTTATCTTCAAGAAGAGAGTATGCCATCTCTTCAATATCATTTGCTGTTAAGATAGGTAGGTTAAGGGCTCGAAGCTCTTTATCTATTCTGATTTGAGGTTCACTGCCTACGACAAGGTGTAAATCAGATGATTTAAACGCTAAAACACTTTTAAGTAGTTTTTGAATATCAAGTCTTTTGGTAGCAGCCTGTGGTTTTTGTGGTTCTTCACTCATAAGAAACTCCTTGTATAGTTTTCTTCATTAAAACCTACAACAACTAAGCCATTATACTCTACAACAGGTCTTTTAATTAGTAGATTTTCTTTACAAAGCCACTCAGTTTGAGCAGGTTCATCAAGATTTAATTCTTTAAGTTTTAGATTTCTATATGTTGTGCTTCGTGCATTAAAAAGTGTTTTTATAGGTACAAGCTTAGACCATTGAGAAACTTTAGAACATGGGAGCTCTTCTGTTTTGAAATCAAAAAATGTATATTCTAAACTGTTTTTTTTAAAAAAAGAGAGTGCTTTTTTGACACTGTCACAATTTTTAATGCCATAAATTTTTAGCATTGATTACTCAATAATTTTTGGAACAATAAAAAAATGATCAACACTCTGTGGTGCATTTTTAAGAATATCATCATTAATAGCTGTATCACAATTAACAATATCTTCTCTTAGCCTAGTCGCATTGTCATTCATAGCAAAGTTGTCATCAACACCCTCTGTATCTAGTTCACTGAGGTTATCAACAAAACTCATGATTTCAGAAAGTTGCTCTTTTATTTCATCACGTTTATCATCACTAACTTTTAAAAAAGATAATTTTTCTAGTTTTGTTAATAGTGCGTCATCTACTTGCATCGTATATCCTATATAATATTTTTATCTGATTTTAGATTTTATCATATATTTGATGAAACTTTAACTTACTTATTGGTAATATTGTAAACTTTTAATATAAGGAATAATTTTTGAGTTTAAAAAATGATATTGAGATGGTTAAAGATGAGCTTAATTCAGAAGAAAAGTTTTTTGAAAAAGCAGTAATTACTGAGAAATTTGTAAAAAAATATAAAAATATAATGATAGGTTCAGTAGTAGCTGTAACTCTTTTTGTAGCAGGTAATATAATATACAATATTACAGAACAGGGTCGAATTGATGATGCAAATAGTGTACTACATGAGTTGCAAAATAAAGAGGCTTCTTCTGCAACCTTAGCTAGACTAAAATCACTAAGTCCAGCTCTTCATGATGTGTGGTTATACTCTCAAGCTGTAGCAACTCAAAATATTGAAGAACTTAAAAAGCTTAAAGATTCAAAGGCGACCTTTATAGGAGATCTTTCTTCTTATGAAGTTGCACAAAATTCAAAAGATAGTGTTAAGCTTGAAACTTATTCACAAAAGCAAAATGCAGTTTACTCAGATTTAGCAACTGTTGAAACAGCTGTGATTTTTATGAATAGTGGTGAAATTGATAAGGCTCATGAAAAGCTCAAAATGATAAGAGTTAACTCACCTTTAGCAAAAATAGCAAGTGCCCTAATGCACTATGGTGTGAAGTAGTATTTTGAAAAAATATATACTCCTTAGTACACTTTTTATACTTATCTTTAGTGCTTGTAGTTCGAAAGAAGTTTTTGAACCTAAACAATTGGATTCTGATTGGGAAAAATATGAAAGTTCAAATGCAGAAGTTATTGATGTAGCCTCAAATATAGCTTTGTTAGAAGATAGAAGTGTATTATCTAAAGCAGAAGTTATTGATGTTGAAATTCCAGAAGGACAAAGAGTTATATCACATACTAAAAGCTGGATAATTAGTGCTTCGATCGATGGAAACACTACTTTAACATCAGTTAAAGACAAGACTCTTCAAGAAAATTTTAATCTTAAAAAAACAGTTGCAAGTGCAAATGTTAATGGTGATTTATTAGCTGTTTTATTTGCGGATAATGAAACAGCACTCTATGATATACCATCAAAAAGTATTCTTTATAAAGAGCAGGGTGGAAAAGCATTAGCTGTTGATAGTCGAATTGTTAATCCTTACTTTATGAATGAACTTGTACTTTTTGCAACGCTTGATGGAAAAGTAATAATTGTAAATACAAAACTCAAAAAAAGATTAAGAACAGTAATTGTTTCATCTGAAGATAATTTTAACAATATTATTTATATAGATATTTTGGATAATAAAATTATTGCAGCAACACCATATAAAATTCTTTCTATGTCTCGTAAAGATATTCGTGCAAAATATGAAATACGAAATGTTGCTTATGGTGAGAAGAATGTATTTATCACAACAAAGCAGGGTGAAGTACTCTCTTTAACACCAGATTTACAAGTTAACTCTAAAATAAAATTCCCATTTGCTCACTTCCTAGGAATGATATCTTATGAAAATAAGCTCTATATTTTAGAACAAGAAGGGTATTTAATTGTTGTAGATAAAGATAGTTTTGACTACACGATTCATGAAGTAGATATGAATGATGGTTTTATCTTTGTTGGAGATAAAGTATTTTATTTAGATGATGAGAAAATTTTAGTTGAGTAATGTCTAAGGAATTAGAAGCTTTTTTAGAGTATATTAGTGTAACAAAAGCACTAAGTAAAAAAAGTGTTAGTGCTTATAGTAGCGATTTAAATTCTATTGAAGAGGAGTTGAAAAAATCTCTTCTTCATCTTGATTCCTCTTCTGTTTTATCTTTTCTTACAGCTTATAAAAATAAACGTACTTTAAATAGAAAGCTATCAGCACTTAATGCTTTTTTTGATTTCTGTTATAAGCAACAGTTTATACAAGAGTCTACTAAGTTTAAATTTGCAAAAATTCCAAAACTACTTCCTAGATTTCTGTCTTTTAAAGAGATAAAGAATGGCTTGTCATTGATAAATCAAGATACATGGATAGGAAAACGAGACTATGCACTCATACTTTTTTTATATGCGAGTGGAGCTAGAATAAGTGAATGTTTAGAACTTTCACTAGGTGATATAGAAGGCGAATGGTTACATATAAGACATGCAAAAGGTGAAAAAGAACGAATAGTTCCTTTAGCAAAAGTTGCTGTAGATGCAATAAAAAACTATTTATCTGAATCTAAATTTGAAAAAGATTTTATCTGGTGTAATTACCAAGGTACAAAACTTAGTAGAATTTCCGCTTATAAAATTACTCAAAAATACTTAGGTGTTTCACCTCATATACTTCGACACTCTTATGCAACTTCACTTATAACAGGAGGAGCAGATTTAAGAGTAGTGCAGGAACTTTTAGGGCATTCCTCCTTACTTACGACACAAATTTATACTCATATTCAAAAACAAGATTTAAAGGATACCGTAGATGTTTACCATCCAATGGCAAACAGGTAAAACTTATATTTAAGTATAATCAAGTTTAGTTGAGATAAAATATTCTTATGCACAATCTAAAAGAGATAATATTATTAACACAAAATATCAGATTGTTATATGTTGAAGATAACATGGATGCAAGAGAATCTACCCTTGAAGTTTTAAATGAATTTTTTGATGTAATCATTACAGCTGATGATGGGCAAGATGCACTAAACAAATATAATTCACAAAAATTTGATTTAATCATTACTGATATTAATATGCCTCATATAAATGGTATAGCAATGATTGAAGAGATTAGAAAAAGAGATAAAGAGATACCTATTCTTTTACTCTCTGCATATAATGAAGTAGAATATTTTACAAAAAGTATTAAGCTTGGTGTTGATGGTTATCTCTTTAAACCCATTGATTTAGAACAGTTTTTAGATGTTACTCATAAAATTATAGAAAAAATAAATCTCCAAAATAAGCTCAATGAAAATCTTAACTTCTTAAAGCAGTATCAAGATGCAACTGATGCTAGTGCTATTGTTTCAAAAACAGATCCACTAGGAATCATAACTCATGTTAATGAGAAGTTTTGTGAAATATCAGAATTTAAAAAGTCTGAACTACTTGGGCAAAATCAAAATATTATTCGACATCCAGATAATGATAAAAAAATCTTTCAAGAATTATGGGATATTATAAAAAATCAAAAAAAGACTTGGAAGGGAATCATCAGAAACATGTCTAAGTCTGGCAGATCTTACTATGTTGATGCTATGATTAGACCTATTTTAGATGCTAATGGAGAAATTTTAGAGTATATTGCTATTCGTCATGATATTACAGATGTAATGAGCCCAAGAAAACAGTTTATTGACTTTATAAGCTTTTCTAAAAAACCTTTTGTAGTCGAGATCAAAATAGAAAACTTTTTAGATATAGAGAAGTACTATGCAGATAAATTAGCTCAAGAAATTGAAAAAGAAGTTGGTCTGAAGTTGGTTGAATACATGCCAAATGAGTTAAATTTTAGAGCTTTTTTTACTCTTAGTGATGGTGAGTACAGTTTTGTTCAAGATATTGATGAACTTTCTAATATAGATGAGATTTTACTATCGCTTAAAAAGTTTCAGTCTGAAATAAATAACTTAAGAATAAATATAGATGAGATTTCTTATGATGTTTCTATTCTTATGAGCATATCATATGAGGGAAATGTATATGAAAATACTAAGTATGGTATAGAAAGTTTAATCGAAACAAAACAGAACTTTATAGTAGCAAATGAGTTATCTCAAGAAGTTCATAAAGATGCACAAAAAAATTTAAATATACTTAAAAAAGTAAAAGTTTCTTTGGAAAACAATAAGATAGTCTCTTATTTTCAACCGATAGTAGATAGAGATGGAAATGTTCATAAGTATGAATCTTTAGTTAGACTTATTGATACAGATAACTCTGTTGTTTTGCCATATTTCTTTTTAGATATTGCAAAAAAAGGTAAGTACTATACTCAAATTACATCTAGAGTTTTAATCAACTCATTTAAAGCACTACTGCTAACTGATAAAAATATTAGTATAAATCTTTCAGCAATAGATATTGAAAAAACTCAGATACGAGATGAAATATATAATCTATTAGAGATACATAAAGATGATAGTTCTCGAATTATATTTGAACTTTTAGAGGATGAAGATTTTAAAGATTTTGCAGTGATAAAAGAGTTTATTAGTAAGGTTAAAAGTTATGGGGTTAAGATAGCTATTGATGATTTTGGTTCAGGATACTCAAATTATGAAAGGCTTCTTGATTATCAGCCTGATATTATTAAACTTGATGGCTCAATTATCAAAAATATTGTAACTTCAACATTTTCTCTTTCTATTGTAAATTCAGTCATACTTTTTGCTAAAGATCAAGGTTTAGATGTTATAGCAGAATATGTAGAAAACAAAAAAATATATGAAATACTAAGTGATTTAGGTGTTGATTATTTTCAAGGCTACTATTTTGGTAAGCCAGATATTTTGAGTGAATAAAATGGAAATGTTTAAAATAATTTTTTATGAAAAATATAACTACCAGTTAATTAAAATAATGATATTAGCAACTTTTAGTGGTGTTTTTGTTGCCAATGTTATAGGCCCTCTAGCCTCTGTATATATTTTATATCCATACTTAAATCATCAACTACTTTCGGTCTGGATGGGTTCACAGTTAGTTCTTTTTATTTTACGAATAGTTGTTGGCAAAAAAATTATATATTTAATGAAAATAAATAGTGATAGTGTATACTCTTATCTTAAAATCATTTACCTGCTTAGTTTTCTTACTGCATTTTTATTTGGAATAATTGTTTGGTTAGCCGTTTTAAATAGTGTTCCTGATTTAAATATTTTTGTTATTGGTATTATTATTTTTGGATTAGCGGCAGGTTCCATTGCTACTTTAGGTAGTGTCTTTACTGCTTATGTCTTATTTTTAGTATCAAATTTTGTTCTTTTGATTTCTGCTATTTTATACCATGGTGGGAATATGTTTAATATGTTCGCTTTAACTATGAGTATCATGTTAGTAACACTGTTAATAGCTGGTTATAGGCAGTATATCGTTATACGAAACTCTATCTCTTTGGATGAAACATTTCGAATAGTATATGAGAGTTCTAGTGATGGGGTTGTCATATCATCAAATGGTAGGTTTATTAATTGTAATAAAGCGATACTTACAATGTTTAAAGTCCCTAGTGAAAAAGAGTTCTTAGCTACACATATATCAAAGTTTCTTCCTAAGTATCAGCCTGATGGTAGTATTTCATTTATAAAAATGCTAAAGATGGCAAATCAAGCACAAGAAAAAGGTTCAAATAGTTTTGAATGGTTACATAAAGATTATAATGGAACTGAGTTTTGGTGTGAGATAGTTCTTACAAAAATCCATCTGAATGGAAAAGATTTAATTCATGGAGTTTGGAGAGATATTTCAGATAGAAAAGCTATGAATCTTTCTGAGATAGAGTATAAAAAAGAGATAGAATCTTTAAATGAAAATTTGGAATCAAGAGTAAAAGAAGAAGTTGAAAAAAATATGCTAAAAGATAGACAACTTCTTGAACAGTCACGTTTAGCACAAATGGGAGAATTGATAAGTATGATTGCCCATCAATGGAGGCAACCTTTGACTGCAATTGCTTCTGCAAGTACTGCTATAGGCTTAAAAGCTCAGTTAAATAAACTGGATAATGACTCTGCAACTGAACTTTCAGGAAAAATTTCTACATATGTTCAGCACCTTAGCGAAACGATAGATGATTTTAGAAACTTTTTTAAGAAAAATAGACATAAGGTAGAAACAAACTATGATGAAATTATTTCAAGTGTTTTAAATATTATTCATAATTCATTAAAAAATAAAAATATTGATATAATCCAAAATATGGAATGTAAAATAAGTTTTTTTGCTTATCCAAATGAACTTAAGCAAGTTATACTAAATCTTCTTAAAAATGCAGAAGATGCCTTAGTAGAAAATAACACTGAAAACTCTTTTATAAAGATTAAAACATATATAGAAAATGAAAAGGCTATACTCGAGGTAAGTGATAATGGAGGGGGTATTGATCAAGGTATTATAGATAAAGTCTTTGATCCATACTTCTCAACAAAATTAAAAAAAGATGGAACAGGTTTAGGGTTGTATATGAGTAAAATAATAGTAGAAGAGCACTGTAATGGCTCTTTAAATTGTCAAAACACACAGAGTGGTATAGTTTTTAAAATAGAGATAGATCTTGCATAGTAGTAGCGATATACACAATAGCATTTTTTCAAAAGCTTTTTTAGAATCTCTGTTCTTTACACAAAATAAATGGCACCAACATGGAGTTTTTCTTCATACTTTACGAGTAACTTACTATGCTTTAAAGTCTGGTAACTTTAGATTTTTTGCAGCAGGATTACTCCATGATGTCGGTAAACCTTTTACTGCTTTTAAAAAAGATGAAGAAGACTTCGAGTTTAATGAGTGGAGTTTTACTGATCATGAAGAGAAGAGTTACCAAATCATAAAAAATTGGACTTTTATAAGTGAATATACAAAACAGGTAGTACGTTATCATTACTTAATACGAGATATCAAAAAATCAAAAAAAGAAAATTTACAAAGATATACTCAAAAACAAGCTATTTGGGAAAGTTTAGATGATAATATGCATGCTGACTTAGCTCTTTTTTTGAACTATGATGATTTGGGTAAGGGTAAAAAAAGAAGATAGTAGTACAATACAATTATGAAAAAACTTATGCCACTATTTACTATTTTAATTATTGTTGGAGTGATTGTTTTACTCTTTTTATCTCTTGGGAAAATGCAACATATGGTCGTCATTAAAGAGGGTAATTTAGAAAAGATTCCTTTAGAAATAGTGCTGAAAAAATATCAAGATAGTGATTGTGGTATGGTAATTGAAGATCTGACTTATGCATCACAAGTTGTCGCCTTAGATGGAAAGACTTGGTTTTTTCACGATCATGGTGGCTTTGTAAACTGGTTAAAAGATAAAAGCTTTAAAGATGATGCTGTTATTTGGGTGATGAGTAGAGATACAAAAGAGTGGATAGATGGAAGAAAAGCTTACTACTCTCTTAATGAAATCACACCTATGGGTTATGGTTTTGGAGCTTATAAAAATAAACAAAATGGTTTTGTAAATTTTAAAGAGATGAGTCTTAAAATGCTTAGGGGTGAGACAATGAATAATCCCAAAATTAAAAAACAACTGCTAGGTAAGTAATGGAAACAGTAAATATTTTAACAATTATTAGTATAGCTTTTTTGGGTTCTTTTGGTCACTGTATCGGTATGTGTGGTGGCATTGTTTTAGCATATTCAGCAAAAAAAATAGATCCACATAGTTCAAAAATATCACAAGGTGGAGCACATTTACTCTACTCCTTAGGACGTGTCTTGACATACTCCATACTTGGTGCTATTTTTGGTGCACTTGGTGGAGTTGTACTTTTTTCGAATAATGCAAATGGTGGATTACTAATCTTTGCTGGAATTGTAATGATTTTAGCTGGATTGTCTCTTATGGGAAAAATTAAATTTTTGACAATAATAGAGCACTCTTTTTCATCATCACCACTCTATAAAAAGACTTTTATTAGTGTTCTAAATTCTAAGTCAAGTATGAGCTTTTTTGTACTTGGAATGTTAAATGGTCTCTTGCCTTGTGGTTTTGTATACTTCTTTGCCATCACTGCTGCAAGTACTGCGGATCCAATTTATGGAGCTATGGTAATGGCTATTTTTGGAGTTAGTACTATTCCTGCTATGTTTGGTGTAGGTTTTTTAGCATCTTTAGCATCTGCAACAAGTTTTAGAAATATGATGATGAGTCTCTCTTCTGTTGCTGTGATTCTTTATGGAACATATACTATATATAATGGTTATGAGTATATAGCTGATCCTCAAAAAACACTTAGAGATTGTCACTAAGCTCTCAATAGTTTTGAGGAAGTTTTACTGGTGTGTTCCCACACATCTCAAGATGTTTTTGTGTCCCGTAGTAGTTGTTTAAATAGTAACCACTTTCACACTTCTGCTTTATATCATCTCTTTGCATCTGTACACTTGTGTCATGCATCGCACGATTTAAAGCTCTTTGATCTTGAGCTGAACATCCTACAGTAAATAACATAATGAGTACTAAAAGTATGTATTTCATCACTGATCCCTTACTAGTAATAATTAGTATTTCTTTTACATTAAAGTATATCATATAATATTTTAATTTTTTTCATTAATAAGTACTATGATATAATAAAGTATAAAAATATCATAGGATTTATTAATGAAAAGCTCAATTATAGATAGTATA
>Ga0256826_1001230_pt1 | contig 15930 bp, 14 predicted proteins | sample CV79metaG_FD_185975 | JGI IMG/M metagenome (GOLD analysis project Ga0256826, IMG submission 185975) | Hydrothermal vent microbial communities from East Pacific Rise, Pacific Ocean - CV79 | ecosystem: Environmental > Aquatic > Marine > Hydrothermal vents | place: Pacific Ocean: East Pacific Rise...
AATTTACGAGGCATTTCTGGATACATTTTGTGCAGACGTTTTAAGAAATAAGCAAAAGCAGGAGCTGATGTTCCACCACCTGTACCACCCCGTCCAATAGGTTTATTATTGTCTCTTCCCATCCAAACAATTACCTCTTCAGCAGGAGAGTAGCCACAGAACCAAGCATCTACATTTTTGTTGGTTGTTCCTGTTTTACCGACTACTTCTACCCCTTTTACTCGGGCATTTCGTCCTGTTCCTCGTAGAACAATGTCTCTTAAAATATTGGTCATAAGATAGGCTTGAGGTGGAGTTGTAAAATCGGTAATCTCTTGTGTTTTGCTCTCATAAATAACTGTACCATTTCGGGAAAGTACTTTAGATATTAATCGTGGTTCTATCATGTGACCACCATTGGCAAAAGTAGAGTAAATTTGAGCCATTTTTACAGGACTAAGCCCAAGGTTTCCTAATGCAATGGACATATCTTGTGGAATGTGAGGAATATTAAGTTCTTTAAGCTTTTCAAAGATACGGTTGACCCCAATCTCTGTAACCAAGTTAATCGTTGCAAGATTACGTGAGTGTACCAATGCTTCACGCAATTTAATAAATCCTACAAAGTCACTTTCATAGTTTTTAGGTCTCCATATCTTACGTTTTCCATGGCTGTAGTACTGAAAAGTTCGGGCTACATCGGTCAGTTCCGTAGCAGGATTGTAGCCCATATCCAAAGCAATTTGATAAATAAATGGTTTAAATGCCGAACCTGGTTGACGAGTCATCATTGTCGCACGGTTAAATGCAGATTTTTTATAGTCAACACCACCCACCATTGCTTTAATATTACCTGTTTTATTTTCTACAGCAAGAATAGCACCGTTAAGTGTTGTATTTTTTAAACTCTCTCGTTGTTTTTTTACAATCTTTTTATGAGCATAATTGAGAGCTTTACGTGCAAGTTTTTGTTGTTCCATATCAATGGTTGTGTAGATGGTGTAACCACCTGTTTTGATGTCTTTGAACTCTTTGCTTAAACGTCTAAGCACTTCATCGGTAACGTATGGAGCAATATTTTGTGTTAAGGTATCTTTGTAAATCTTTGGAGTCTCTTTAACGGCATCAATGTACTCATCATGGCTAATCCAACCCAGTTTATTCATTCGAGCTAGAATAGTATCGGCACGATTTAATGATTTTTCATAATTTCGTGTTGGTGCATAGGTACTTGGTGCTTTCATTAGTCCTGCAAGAATGGCAGACTCTTTGAGGGTCAATTGATCCAACTCTTTTCGGTAATACCCTTTGGCAGCCGTTTTCACTCCATAATAGCCATGACCATAAAACATTTCATTTAAGTAACGTTCTAAAATTTCCTCTTTGGTCAATTCATTTTCAATTTTCATTGATAGAATGGCTTCTTTTATTTTTCGGCTGTAACTTCGTTCATTGTTCAAAATAGTATTTTTTACAAGTTGTTGGGTTAAGGTACTTCCCCCTTCTACCTTGTGACCTGCTTTAAAATTTTTAAGTGCAGCCCGTATAATAGCATCTGGATTAACCCCCTCATGTTCAAAAAATCGTGTATCTTCTATAGCAATTAATGCTTCAATTAGATACCCTGGAATCTCATCGTAGTTTGCATAAAGACGGTGTTTCCCTTTAAAAACATAGGAAATCCTTTCCCCTTTTGCATCTAAAATAATAGAAGAAGTTTGAGGGTTATAGTTAATAAGTCGGTCGGCATCAAGCTTTATTTCATTATACGCATAGATAAATGCAGCAAATAAGGCAATAACAAAGATGATGACCAAGACAATCGAACCTTTTATTAATCGGTTAACCATGTACTATTTCCTTTTTTAGAGAATAAGAGGAGATTATAGCGTAATTTTCACATTTTGACAAAGTTTTAACAGGTTCTGTTTTGAACTACCAATTCTTGGGATAATCCGTAAAATAGCTTGATTTACAGTAGGTTGACGAATTGCTCCGATTAAAAAACCTTGCTCTATAAGCTCTTTTTGCACTTTAATGGTTGAGTTGTTTGATGGCATAGGAAGGGCTAAGATAAGAGAATCCATTTTTATATTCAATTTTTCTTCTATGATAGTATGTCTTTTTTTAATTTTTTTATAAAATTTTTTACTATTTTTAGCTACATGTTCAATATTGACCAATGCCAAAGCAGTATCTATAACCGAGGGAGCAGTAGAATAGATAATAGGTTTTCCACGGTTAACCATAAAGGATAAAATATGAGATGAAGCTAAAATATACGCCCCATAACTACCATAAGCTTTGCCTAATGTTCCCATTTTAATGTGTCGTTCATGAGGTTGAATATCATAGTATTCAAAAATACCTAAAAGATTTTTACCGATAACGCCAGAAGAGTGTGCTTCGTCAACTATCATTAATGCTTCATAGTTATCTGCTAAATTAAATATCTCTCTATCACACAAAGCCCCACTCATAGAGTAGACTCCTTCCACTGCAATAATTTTACGTCCACCACTAAAAGCGTTTAGTTGCTCTTCCAAATCATTGGGGTCATTGTGTTTAAATTTAACTACTCTATCGCCCAAAAGCCCTGTCGCCATCATCCCCGAAGCATGGTAATCTTCATCGATAAACAGCATGTCATTTTTACGAACCAAAGCTTCTATCAGTGCCATATTTGCTAAAAATCCAGAGCCGACTATGATTCCCTCTTCAAAACCATTTAGTTTAGCCAAAGTCTGTTCAAACCGTTCATGAATCTCATGATACCCATTGACCAACATACTCGCCTTTGGTGCATGAGTATCGTACTCATCTACAAGTTTTAGAGCTTTTCTAAGTTGCTTTTTATCATTAGCCAATCCCAAATAGTCATTAGAAGCAAAGTCTATTAAATCTTTATCCCATATTTTTCGTTGACGAAAGCGATTTGCTTTTTTTAGGGCGTTTAGTTCTTTTGTGTACATGTTATTGGTTACTTTCGTTTATTTGTTTTATTTTCTTTTTCATAAGAAAAATTATACTCTATATTTGACTTTTTTTCAAAAAGTTAACCTAAGTTCAATGTTGTTGGGTACTTAGGCGTTATTTTAAAGGAGAAATTTTATTCTTGTTTAAATATAATAAGATATACTAAAATGGAATCAAGATGCAACAAAAACTTAAAAATGCCAAACGCCTATCACTCCTAAAGCTCTATATTTCTTGTGACCATCCAATGTTTAAAGGGGTCTCTCTCTTTGATTTTGTTGATGAGTTTGTCAAAAGAGGTAGAGAGTTTATTGTGATAGCTGAAGTGCATGAAGCGGACAACTTTCAAGAGGAGTTAACGTCTATTTATGACTTTTTAGAGGTCAAAATTCTCTTTTCTAGTTCATTTGCCATAGAGATAACCAATCCAAGCTTTGCACGAAGATACTCAATGTACAAAATGCCTATTTTCTCTTTTCGAGAGTACCTAGAGTTAACACAAAATATTCAACTGAAAAGCTATAGTTTAGAGAAATTGGTAGCAAATTATGAATCTATTGTCTATGAGATTATGGATAGCTTGGTCGATAAAAAAATACTTAAACTCTATAATGAGTTTATAGATGTGGGTGTTTACCCTTTCTATTTTGAGGATAAATCCAAATATATTGACCGAATTCACGAGACTATTAACACCGTTTTACACAAAGATTTAGGGCGACTCTTTAACATTCAAGCCGACAAAATTGACACACTTAAAAAACTGCTCCTGAGCATCTGTGTCTCTGAACCGTTGGAACTTTCTATCGACAAATTGGCTACCACAGTAGGCATAACAAAGATGACGCTCTACAAATACATTGAGTATCTTGGAAAAGCCGAGCTAATTCACCACATTTCACATGAATCCAAACGCTTTAAAGCCATCTGAAAACCCGACAAACTCTATCTTGCCAACAGCAATCTATTTTCAGCTCTTTGTATGAACAGTAAAATAGGAACAATTTGCGAGACCTATTTTGTAAGTATGCTCTCACATCAGCACAAACTCCACTATGTAGAGAGAGGTAATTTTTTGATTGATGAGAAGTTTACCGTCGAGATAGGTGGTCAAAACAAGGGCTTTAAACAGATAAAAGATATACCCAACTCATTTTTAGCCATTGATGATATAGAGATAGGAGATGGAGGGAAGATTCCTCTTTGGTTGTTTGGGGTTTTGTATTAGTTGATAGGCTTTAAAAGCCTTGTAGGGTTGCGTTTCCAACCAACCATTAATAAGGTTGGCATGAAATGAAGTTTTTCCGAAAGGGTTATGCCAAAGGTTTATCGAAAAAAATATTCTTAAAAATAGACTTTTGTATCATTTTTTAATATCTACTCCTGTAAGTATTAATATTAATATATATTGAAAAATTATTACTTCTTCTTTTCTTTTTTCTAAAGAATGAATATCATCTATATTAGCAAAATTATTTCCATGAGCTATATCATGCCTTTTCTTATTCGTTTCAGAAATAAATTCCTCCCATAAAGTTTTACGATTATGTGGTTTTTTAACCTTCTCAATTTCATATTTTTCCATTAATTTTTGAACTTCAAAAGGAAAAGTCTTTAATCCTACAAGTAACTCTTGTTTTAAATCTTCTTTAATTTTATTATTTTGAGATTTATCTGCAAAAATACTATTTAAAATTTCTGATTTTTCAATTGACTGAAAAACTTTATTAAATCCAAAATTATTAAAGATGATTGTAATAATCCCACTATTAGGATTCTTATTTTTATCAAATAGAAATGCTTCTGCACCAATATCACAATTATATTCTGAAAACTTTTCAATCAAATTGGTAATTTTAACACTTTGGTTAGTATCTTCTCCCACATATTGAAGACAATATGTTCTTTGTATTGGTTTTTTTAATTCTTGAAAAGTACAATTAATATTTAAATCACGTATAAAATTTTTTACTAAATCTTTTGTAAAGCCTTCAAGATGAGAAACAATTAAAATTGTAATAGAACGACATAGTGCATTATATAAATCTTCATTCTCATTTCTAACCTTTTTGGCTGTTTCGATTAAGACATCTACTTCTTTCCATTTAACTTCAAGATTTTCAACAAAATCTTGCATAAATGTAGACATTATTGAATTACCTCTAAACCTTTATTAATTCTTCTATTTAATTTCTTAACATCATTTGTACTTCCTTCAACTGCTGAAAAAAACTCTTCATCATGAAATAAAGCCTGAAAGTCATTATAGTTAATATTTGTATTTTTATCTTCTACTACTAAATTATAAAAAGGAACAACAACTGCATCAAAAACGGAAACATTAAACTTTGACATTAATTGATAAGAAGTTTCATTAATACTTCTATATTTTGCAAAAGGTGTTTCTCCAAATCTATCATAAATTAAATCTATAGTCTTTATGAAATTTATTTTCAGCTTTTCTATTTCTTTTGATTCGAATGTATTGAATTTTTTCATCTGTTCTGTTAAAAATATTTTTACTCCACCCACATACTTCTTATAACCTATATTATGTGCAAGTGCAAAAAATCTAAGTACTAATTCTTGGTCTTCCATTTTTTTTACTCGTGGACTATCTTCAACTAGTTGAGATATTTTTCTAAATTTTTCATTTTTTGACAACTCTTTAATTAAGTCTTTAAATTCTCCTCGACAAGTTGCATTTCTTAATTCTTGAGGTTCTAATTTTACTGACCCTGAATTTAATCTTTCAAAAATATCATATTTAACTTGTGCATCAACAGTTGAATCAATTCTAAGACTTTTAATCGTTCTTTCTTCAAGTCTTCTTATCAAAAAAGGAGGTAAATCTTTATAAAATAACCCATTTATTCCATCTAATGTTTCTAGCCCTTCCAATGAATATTTATTTTTAAAAAATTTATAAATACTCGTTAATCGTTGCTGTCCATCAATAACAGAATATCTTGCAACTCCATCAATATCATCATCATCAACACCCATATCTTGTGAAATATAAATGATAGGTATTGGGATATTTAAAATTAGACTTTCAATTAATCGAGAAGAGGTTTCATTACTCCAACGATGATTACGTTGATATTCAGGATTTAGTTTAATAATACCTCTCTCAATTTTTTTAACCATTGTTTCTAAATCATACTCAATATTCTGAGTTTTTACAGTTCGTTCTTTAGCTTTTTGTTGAATTGATTCTAAATTTGTCTTTAAATTCATTATAGTTAATCCCATTTTTTTATTAAAATAAGTATATCACAAATTAATAGATATTAAAATATTTTTCCTCATTCCAGCTAGAATTATAATTGTGGAATATTTATTAGAGTGAATAATTTTATCTTGTTATTGTTACTCCAATATACACTCAAAAACTGGAGTTTTTGAGCGAGTTAATCCACCCCAACAACCTCTCAACATTTAAGCCCATTGCTGTACTTTCATTCCCTTGTACTGATTTTATGTATTTTTTACAAAAACCTTCAACCATACAGCCTCCTGCTTTTCCTTCCCATAGCTTACCCTCTAAATAGGCTTCTAAATCTTCTTTTTCAAAGGGGTTAAAATTATAGTAGGTTGCTGATACATCTGAAAGATAGAAATCTTTTGTTTTGTAGTGCATTGCTGAAATAATTGCCATGCTAGAGCCACTTTGAAGTTCTAAAATTCGTTTAGCATCATCTATGTTTTTTGGTTTTCGTAAAAGCTCTCTCTTTGCTGATAAAATTACAGAGTCAGCTGTGAGTAGAGGTGTTTCTATTCCAAACTCTTTGATGGCTGATTCAAGTTTTCCTTTTGAGGCGATGTAGGCAAAATCTTTGGCTGTTTTGGTTTGAATTTGCTCTTCATCATACTGAGGAGCTTTTTGAATGAAGTCTATGTTAAATTTATTAAGAAGTAAAGCACGCGAAGAGGAGTTGGAAGCGAGGTGTATCATAGAAGTCCTGTAGGGTGTGATTGCTATCACACCACTGTTAATTTTCTAAAATTGTATTAAAATCCTCTTAAAGTTACGCCCAACCAAAGAGCTACGATACCTAAAATAATATTTAGAGGAATCAACACTTTAGGAATAAGGATAAGCGTGAGTTTTGCATCAGCTAATTGGTTTTTATCAAAAAATACTTGTGCTTTTCTTCTTTTGAGGTACATCCATGTAAAGTTAATCATCATAATCATCCAAATAGCTTCTTTGATATGCATAAACATTTTATTTTCTACAGGATGTCCTAATGACATGATAAGAGCAGTAATAAGTAAAATGATAATAAAGGGTATAACGATATTAAAAAAACTACCCATAATGGCTAGGGTTCTACTCAACTTTGTTTTTGTATCTTCTATAAGTTGTAGATTAGGGTGGACAGCTAAACGAATGGCTATCATTCCTCCTACCCAAATGAGGGCAGAGATAACATGTAAAAATACAATACTGTGAGCATAAGCTCCAAAAAGTTCGACGAGGGTTTGTTTCATAAAGAGACTCCTGTGTTTTATTATTTAAGGAAATATAACAATATAATCTTAAACTTATCTTTTGTGTTCTAAATGTGAAAAATATGGCTATAATTCGCCCTTATAATATAAATAATTAACCTAAGGAAAAACTATGGGATTTTTTGATAAATTTTCATCTAATACAGAATTAACACCAGCAATAGCACTAGCAACAAGTATGATATACATGATGGCTTCAGACGGAGAAATTGATGATGAAGAGATGAACTATCTAGCTGTTAAACTTTACGCGATTGGCGATGCAGAAGAGTTAATGAGTCTTTCTCAAAAGTACTCTAAAAAACAAGGTCTAGAAGCATTTCAAAAAGAGGCAAATGAGAAATTAACCGAAGACCAAAAGTTTACAATTTTGGCGAACTTGATTGATATTTTACTTGCAGATGGCGATGCAGATGAAGAGGAACAAAACTTATTTTTCTCTTTTGTAGAAGCATTTAGAATTAGTGAAGATGATATTCAACCTTATATTGATATTATCTCTGTTAAAAATGATTTAGCAAGTTTTGTAGAGTAATCTATTCGGGTGTAAACACGCCGATTCCGAATATGCAAATTGCAAATACGGAATCGAATTAATTTATAAATTTTCTTGTAAGTAAGCCAATGCTTTCTCTTTTGCTTCACCTATTTTAGAAGCATCTTTTCCACCTGCTTGTGCAAAGTCTGGTCGTCCACCACCTCCACCACCAAGAATAGGAGCGATTGCTTTAATCCAGTTCCCTGCTTTTACATTTGTCTCTTTTGAACCACAAGCAATCATTACTTTATTGCCTTTTTTCTGAAAGAGCATAATCGCAATATTAGGGTACTTATTCTTAGATTCATCAATAAGCTCTTTAATGTCTCCTGCTTCAACCTCTTCTACAATAGTAGTAACACCATTGATCTCAGATGCAGTTAACTCTTTTTTAGTAGAGTTTAGAGCTGTTTTTAGTTCTATTCTGAGCTTTTTAACATCCTCTTTGAGTTTACTAATCCCTGCCATTGGGTTTTGATTTTTTAGTTCTGCTTTTACTTCATTTAATGAAGCTCTTAATGCATGAACTTCTGCAAGAGCAGATTTACTACAAACAGCTTCAATTCGTCGAACTCCTGCACTAACTCCAGACTCTTTAGTAATCATAAACAGACCAATTTCAGAGGCATTGTGAACGTGTGTCCCTCCACAAAGCTCAACCGAGGCATCGCCAAAGCTTACTACGCGAACTTCATCGCCATATTTTTCTCCAAAGAGTGCCATTGCTCCTGTCTTCTTAGCTTCATCAACGCTCATTACTTTGGTAATACCTGTAATGTTACGGCTGATTTTATCATTTACCCACGCTTCAACTTTTTCTAACTCTTCCTTTGTCATCGCTTGTGGATGAGAGAAGTCAAAACGTAAACGTTTATCATCGTTTAGTGAACCTGCTTGTGCAATGTGGTTGCCTAAAATTTCTCTAAGTCCTGCATGCAGTAGATGGGTTGCCGAGTGATGGCGTTCTATTTCTGCTCTTCTGTTGTGAACCAATGCTTCTACTTGGTCGCATACGTTTACAGAACCTTCGACTAAAGAGAGGTTCATCTCTAAGAATTTCTTTGTAACGAGTACTTTAACCGTTGCTTTCTCATTGTTAAAGTCTAAAATTCCTGTATCGCCTACTTGTCCACCCGATTCAGCGTAAAAAGGTGTATTTGAGAGATAGACCCAACCTTTTCCATTAATCTCTTCTACCCGTTTAAAGTTTTCGTCAAGCAGTGCCAAAACAGTAGCTGAACTGGAAGTTTTGTTATATCCTACAAATTCATTGAGTCCAAAGCTCTCTTTTAACTCTTTAAAGTCTCCTGTCGCGGCTGCGTCTCCTGTGCCTTTCCATCCTGCTTTTGATTGTGCTTTTTGAGCTTCTAATTTTTTATTAAATGCATCAATATCCAATTTGATATTTTTTTCTCTGAGCATATCTTCGGTAAGGTCAAGAGGGAAACCATAGGTATCATTAAGTTTAAAGGCTACCTTGCCATTAAACATATTGGTGGTATTTTGTAGCTCTTGGTTAAAGAGTTTAATTCCATCTTCAATGGTCTTAAAGAAACGTTCTTCTTCAAGATTCATAGAGGCTTTAATGCTTTCTGCTCTCTCTACAAGGTAGTGATATTGTTTTCCCATACTCTCAACGAGTGTATCAACCATTTTATACATAAATGGTTCACGAAGCCCAAGCAAATAACCATGACGAATGGCACGTCTCATAATACGTCTTAGAACGTATCCACGTCCATCTTTATCGAAGTTTATTCCTTGAGCAAGTAGGAATGAACATGAACGTAAATGGTCGGCAATAACACGATACGAAGCAGAGTTAGAGGCTTCATAAGAGTAAGGTGTTCCCACAAGTTCAGCAATTTTATCTATGTATGGCATAAATAGAGTAGAGTGATAGTTATTTAAGACACCCTCTTTAATCGCCACCACACGTTCAAATCCCATACCTGTGTCGATACTTGGTTTTGGAAGTGGATGAAGTGTTCCCTCTGCATCTCTGTCATATTGCATAAATACCAAGTTCCAAATCTCTAAGAAACGGTCTCCCTCTCCACCCATATAATCTTCTTTACCATTAAAGTGTTCAGCTCCTTGGTCATAGAAAATTTCAGAACAAGGCCCACATGCACCTGTATCGCCCATTGCCCAGAAGTTCTCTTTGTCGTCAAACTTTACAATTCTCTCTTTTGTAATGTGTTTTTGCCACAACTTATAGGCTTCATCATCATTTTCATGAACCGTAACCCATAACTTCTCTGTTGGTAAGTTTAGGTACTTTTCTGAAGTAATAAACTCCCAAGCATATGCCATAACTTCTTCTTTGAAGTAGTCTCCAAAAGAGAAGTTCCCTAACATCTCAAACAGTGTATGATGCCGTGCTGTATACCCAACATTATCAAGGTCGTTGTGTTTCCCACCTGCACGAATACATGTTTGCGAAGAAGTAGCACGAGGAGGATTAGGAATAGGTGCATCGCCTGTAAAGATGCTTTTAAAAGGAACCATTCCTGCGTTAACAAACATTAGTGTGCCATCATCATCGATTGGCACTAAAGGACTACTGGCATTAAGTGTATGCCCTTTGCTTTGAAAAAAATCTAGAAAACTTTGTCTAATATCCATTGTAAAACCCTGTGTTGTAAATTGTGGTTATTTTATCTAAAATGTGGTTATTTTGAGCTTTTGGAAAAAAAAAATTAGGATTTATTATCGTTTTGATAAGCTTTCATCTCTTTTGTAATCTCTTTGTATAACTCTTTAACCCATGGGTGTTTACTTTTACCTATTTTTACTTCTCTATATCTAAAATCAATAGGGGCTAAGATGACTTTTGTATTTTGAATGCCTACTTTTTCGACCAAGTGATACAGCTCTTCTATGTTATCATCTCCAATAGGAATACAGCCAATGGTTACATCACTACCGTGAATCATAATGGCAGAACCTAAATTGCTTCGTTTCTCTTTTTTTGCCATACGTTTATCAAAAGCATTAGGATAATTAATATTTATTGAAAGATAAAACTTACTATTTGGATTAAGATAACCTATACCGTAGATACCTTCAGGAATTTGTCTGTCTCCTTCTCTAAATTTTGGTCCTAAACGACCTGAAAAGGCTGTAAAAGGGTAGGTAGTTATATAGATTTGTTTTCCATGATGTTCTCCCCAAACTTCTAACTGTTGTTCATGTTTTAGACCAATAAGGGTTAATTTTTTAGGGTAGATAATAAAATTTGCATCGGCTAGATGGTGTTTTAGTTTCTGATTAGATGTAAGTTTTTCAGGAGTAGGAAGTTCTGGACACTCTATACAGGGCTTACACTCTTTTGGAGGTAGGGGTTTTATATCTTTTTCTATGTAAATTTTTTCATAATAGGGATACCATGTTTTCTTACCAAAAAAATAGAATGTTGTCAAAAAAAGAGAGAGTAGGGCTAAAAAGAGAATAAAGTGGAGGATAATATTTTTCATGCCGATATTTTAGCATATAAAACTGTAAAATTTATATTTCGGGTGTAAACACGCCGATTCCGAGAATGCAGATTGCATAAGTGGAATCGGAGGTTTTAACCCCGAAAGAATTTAAAAAAATCTTCTTAACAAGAGTAGGTAGAGATGTACTCAAACGCTGTTGGTCTTCCTTCAACTGGGGTAACATGTCTATCAAACATATATGAAGCATACTCATGAACATACTCAGAACTCATAATAGGTGCTAAGAATTCATGGTCTTTTTCAAGTCCCTCTAAAGCATCTCTAAATGAGTTTGGAAGTTCAGGAATTTTTCTTTGGGCAATCTCTTCACGAGTAAGCTCAAATAAATCTTCGTTAAATGGACCTACTAAGCTATCATAACCACCTTTTTCAATTCCATCAAGACCAGCTATCATAAGAACTGCAAAACAAAGGTAAGGACAAGCAACTGAATCTGGGAAACGTGTTTCAATTCTTGTTGCACCTTCACCTGCACCATAAGGAATTCTACATGCAGCAGAACGGTTTTGGCTAGAGTATGTTAATATTCTTGGAGCTTCAAAACCTGGTAAAAGTCTCTTAAATGAGTTTGTACTTGGGTTTGTAAATGCGGCAACAGCCTCTTTATGCTCAAAAATACCAGATAGGTAATCAAGTGCTGTTTTAGAAAGGTTTGCGTATTCTCCTTCTTTATAGAACAAGTTTTTACCATTTTTCCATAATGATTGGTGTACATGCATACCATTTCCGTTATCATTATAAATCGGTTTTGGCATAAATGTAGCTGTTTTACCGTTAAGGTGTGCAACCATTTTTACAACATATTTGTACTTTTGAACGTTATCAGCAGCTGTGATAATGTCTGAGTATACAATTCCAATTTCGTGTTGACCTTGTGCTACTTCGTGGTGACCAAGAATTACCTCTAGTCCTACATCTTCAAGAACTTGCATCATCTCTGCTCTTAAATCAACAGCAGGATCAGTTGGTGCTACTGGGAAATATCCACCTTTAAGTCTTGGTCTGTGACCCATATTTCCTACTTCTCCGTAGTCAGCATTATCAGCCCAGTGACCTTCGTCTGTCTCTACTTTGAATGATTGGTGGTTGTCGTTGTCTACAATTTTTACATCATCAAAAATAAAGAACTCATTCTCTGGACCAAAGTAAGCAGCATCTGCTACACCTTTATCTTCTAGAGCTTGAAGTGCTTTTTTAGCAATAGATCTTGGACATTTCTCATAAAGTTCATTTTTATAAATATCATAAACGTCACAGATAACAATAACGGTACTATCTGCTGTAAATGGGTCAAGGAATGCACTTTGAATATCTGGCTTAAGAAGCATGTCAGACTCATTAATTGGTTGCCAATTTTCAATTGAAGAACCATCAAATGGAAGACCACCTTCGATTTGTCCTTTTGTTACAGCACTCATTCTGTATGAAATGTGATGCCATGCACCTTTAATGTCTGTAAATCTCCAATCTACAAACTCTACTTCGTTCTCTTCACAAAATGTAAAAAACTCTTCTACACTGTTTACAAATTTACCCATGTGGTATCTCCTAAAGTTTTAAGTTGCAATGATTGTATCACTTTTTTTTATAAAAGTGTTACCTTTCTTGTTTAAAAAGTAATCAATTGTTGTTCGCGTTGTTCAAAAGTAACAGCTTTTGTATAGCCAACTTTTTTTGCTAAGGCTATGGACTCTTCATATCTGTAACCAACTTGACCAATGGCATGGGCATCAGATGAAAAAGTTATAGGAATGTCAAGTTCATATGCCATCTCCAACAATGAAAGGGATGGGTATATCTCTTTACATGGTTTACGAAGACCAGCAGAATTTAACTCTAGAACCATGTTTGATTTCTTAATTGCTTTGAGTGCATTTGTCGCAATATTGCGAATATCTTTTGTTGGCATAAAATTAAATATTTTTATTAAGTCTAAATGCCCAACTATATTAAAATATCCTGTTTTTGCCATTGCTTCTATAGCATCAAAGTACTCTTGCCAAATTTGATTTATGTTTCGATTTTTATATTCATTGATGTAGTCAGGATGGTCAAACCCCCACTCTCCTAGAAAATGAACAGAACCTATTAGGTAGTCAACATTTGATGTTAGGACACGTTCATCCATATGTCCTTTTAGGTAATCAACTTCATATCCCAAGATAATTTTAATATCATTTTTATATTTTTCTTTTAAGTTTAATACATCATTCTCATAAACATTCATCTTATTAAAGTCAAGACGATAGTAAGAATCAAAGTCCATTGGTGCATGTTCTGAAAAGCCATAAATATCTATTCCTAGCTTTATAGCACGTTCTATATAAGTATCCATCGAACCTTTGGCATGGTTGCATCGTATTGTGTGGTTGTGTAAATCTATTCTCATAGATAGAATTTTAACATAAAAGATGATTTTAATTCAGAGTTGGGTACTTTTCTTATGTTATAATATTTAATCAAACAAAAAAGGAGAGATACGATGATAGACTTTAGCCCATTAACTATTTTAACTATTTTAGGAGGTATTGCAATTGGTTGGATACTCTCTTATTTAAAATCTCTTTTAACTCTTCGAAAGTATAAGAAAGAGTTAGCAGAGTACAAAGCACATCTTGAAAGACAAATGAAGATTACCGATTCAGGTTCTAAAAAAATGATGGAAGAGATGGAAATACTTAAAAAAGACAATGAAAACTTAAGAATTTCAGTTAAAACATTGGGTCAAAAACCTGGTCGTGCTGAACTTAGACAGTTTAATATTTATGATAATGCTTTACGAAAAATGATGCTTCAAGCACCAGGCTTTTCATCAGCTTGGGAGAGTTCACTACAAGAGTCTGAACGTGAATATGAAGAGAACGAAGCTGGATTTAAAAATATTATTGGAAAAGTATTTGGAACAGGAGGTTTAAGTTCTTCTGAGCAGGTTACGCAAACGCATCAGTTAGAACATAAAAACTAAGAGAGAAATCTCTTAGTTTTTATAGATATTGCTCATCAATTCGGAATTTATCAAATTTTCTAAGTTTATTGTACACAATGAAGTTTCTCAATTTCTTTGTGTATTTCTCTCTTAATTCACAGTAATTAATTAAATACTGGACTAAAATAAGTGGATTATTTGTAATGTTTCTCTTTTTTCTAAAGCTTTTATACGCTCCTCTTCCAATTAGAACAAAATAGTCATCAATAGAATCACTTAAACTGGCATATTTCTTTAAGTAAATGGCTTTACCTTTTCTAGTTTTTAATGCTCTAATTCTTGGTTCATGTCTGTTTACTGACCACATCCCAAAAATATTATTTGCTTTTTTAAAGAATCTTGATTCTCCCCATCCAGACTCAATAGCTGCTTGGGCTAATATAATACTTACAGGGTGTGTTTTTAGACGATTTGCCAATTTATTAATATTATCTGTTTTATATTTTTTATATAAGTCATCTAAAAATTTTACATCATCTGAAGTTAACTCTTCTTCTGACATCGAACGTAACGCTAAAACACGCTCTCTTTTTACTCTTAATTTCTCTTTGGAAATTAAAATCGCAGGAAGAATCATATGAAAAAACTTCTGTTTTTTCTCTGAAACCTCTAATTTATTTAACGAAATGGTGTTTGTGTAGTTAATAGGCTTAATATTTTTATCTGTAAAGATTTCAATATCGCTTGGTTTTTTGATTCTTTTATTTACAACAGCAACTTTATTCGTTGGGTATTTTATCTGTTCTTCTTGTTCAGGCGTATTATATTCTACAGTCTCAACATCATACTCTTCAATACTTGCCTCTACTGATTCTAAATATGCATCATCAAATGCGAAAACAGTTAAAGTAAGAACTAAAATTGCTATAAAATGTTTTTTCATGTGTTATATATCCTTTTGGAAAAATTTCGGAATTATATCTGTAAAATTTTACATAAAACTTAAAACAGTATTTTTTTTTGAAATTTTTTTTTTGAAACAGTTGTATTGTGGTTGTTTGAAGAGATTTTAATTTTTTTATAATTTTTTTACAAATTTTTCAAGAAAAATCAAAAACTTCTTTTATTATTTTTTAATCTCTAAAATTTCAACTACTTTTTAATATTTTATTAGGCTATATATATACTTACATTATATATATAGCAATAATTTACACAATTAATTCAATTAGATTTTTATACAAAAACAGATGAATCTTGCTATCTTTTCATAATAAAACATTTCTTGTTAATTTAGAAGATTTTTTATGAAAAGAGTGTTAATATAATAAACTATTTGAGAATAAAAAGCCCAAAAAAGAGCAAGAGATAACTACCTTTATTTTTTTTTGCTATACTTATGAGCATAAAATTAAACAATTAGGAGAGTGTCATGGCACTATTTGATGATGTAAAAGAAGTTGTTGTTGAACAACTAAACGTAAATCCAG